>OFMJ01000109.1_pt1 | contig 93071 bp, 76 predicted proteins | sample 1541801 | NCBI WGS metagenome assembly OFMJ01 (sample SAMN04209234, study PRJEB22552) | human gut metagenome | biome: gut; material: feces | host: Homo sapiens | place: USA: Oklahoma
GAACCTGGACAAACAGAACCAAAACCTGTTGTGCTACCATTACACCATAGTCCAATCATTACATGCTCTCCTCGGAAAGCGGTGCAAAGATACGTTTTTCCTGTGATATAGTCCAAATATTTTCGCACTTTTTTTTGCAATAAAATGCAAATGCTTAACTTTGCGTACAAACTAAAAGACATAAAGACATGAAAAAACTTCTAACTTGCCTTGCTTTAAGCTTTGTTGCAGCAAGCAGTTATGCAGCCACACCATTATGGTTGCGTGATGTGCAAATCTCGCCCGACGGCACGGAAATTGCATTTTGCTATAAAGGAGATATCTATAAAGTACCCGCCAACGGAGGAACCGCCACCCAACTCACCACACAAACCTCATACGAGTGTAGCCCCATTTGGTCGCCGGATGGTAAGCAGATAGCTTTCGCCAGTGACCGTAACGGCAATTTCGACCTGTTCGTCATGCCCGCCAACGGTGGGGCAGCCCGGCGACTCACCACCCATTCGGCATCCGAGATACCCTCAGCTTTCACTACCGACGGCAACTATATTCTGTTCTCCGCTTCCATCCAAGACCCTGCCGGAAGCGCCTTGTTCCCTACCTCGGCCCTGACAGAACTATACAAAGTCCCTGTGACCGGCGGACGCACCGAACAAGTGCTGGGTACTCCCGCCGAAATGGTCTGCTTCGACCCGTCCGGAAAAACATTTCTCTACCAAGACCGTAAAGGTTTTGAAGACGAATGGCGCAAACATCACACCTCGTCCATCACCCGTGACGTATGGTTATACAATTCAGAGAACGGCAAACATACCAACTTGACCCGCCATGCAGGAGAAGACCGCAATCCGGTATTTGCTCCCGATGGGCAGACCGTTTACTTCCTGAGCGAACGGAATGGCGGTACATTCAATGTCTATTCTTTCCCGCTAGACGCTCCCCAATCATTAAAAGCAGTCACCGGTTTCAAGACCCATCCGGTCCGCTTTCTGTCAATGGGCGGCAACGGCACCCTCTGCTACACGTATGATGGAGAAATATACACCCAAAAACAGGGAAGCAAACCACAGAAAGTCAAAATCGATATCATCCGTGACGACCAACATGCCATAGCGGATCTGAGCTTCAGCAGCGGAGCGACCTCGGCCACCGTATCACCGGACGGCAAACAAATTGCTTTCATTGTACGAGGTGAAGTATTCGTCACTTCCACCGACTATAGCACCACCAAACAAATCACCCATACCCCTGCCCGTGAAGCGGGAGTTACCTTCTCGCCGGACAACCGAACCTTGGCTTATGCCAGTGAGCGTAATGGAAACTGGGAACTTTACATGGCCAAGATAGCACGCAAGGAAGAGGCCAACTTTCCCAATGCCACCACCATTGAAGAAAAAGTGCTCCTGCCTTCGGACAAAATAGAACGTACCTATCCGCAATTCTCACCGGATGGCAAGGAGCTTGCCTTTATAGAAGACCGCAACCGGTTGATGGTACTCAACCTGGAAACCAAAAAGGTGCGTCAGGTCACTGACGGTTCCACCTGGTTCAACACCGGTGGCGGATTTGACTATTCATGGTCGCCCGACGGGAAGTGGTTCACTTTGGAATTTACCGGAAACCGGCACGACCCTTATACAGACATAGGTATAGTCAGCGCACAGGGAGGAAAGGTGGTCAACCTGACCAACAGCGGCTATACCAGCGGCTCTCCCCGCTGGGTACTGGACGGCAATGCCATTTTGTTCATCACCGAGCGTTATGGTATGCGCGCCCACGCCTCATGGGGCTCACTGAACGATGTGATGCTGGTATTTATGAATCAGGATGCGTATGACAAATTCCGCCTGAGCAAAGAAGATTACGAATTGCAGAAGGAACTGGAAAAGGAACAGAAGAGTACCGCCGAAGCCAAGAAAAACGATAAAAAGAAAGGGGATAACAAAGACAAGCCCGAAGAGAAGAAAGAGGAAAAAACAAAGGATCTCGTAGTGGAGCTGGACAACATAGAAGACCGCATCGTCCGCCTCACCCCTAACTCTTCCGATTTGGGAAGCGCCATTATCACAAAGAACGGCGAAACCTTATATTATCTCTCTGCCTTCGAAGGCGGATATGACTTGTGGAAAATGAACCTGCGCAAGAAAGACACGAAGCTGCTCCATAAGATGGATACCGGATGGGCCAACATGGAGATGGACAAGGACGGAAAGAACCTGTTCCTGTTAGGTGGCAGCAGCATGCAGAAAATGAGTACCGACTCTGAAAGTTTAAAGTCCGTCAGCTATCAAGCCAACGTAAAGATGGACCTCGCAGCCGAACGCGACTATATGTTCAGCCACGTCTATAAACAAGAACAGAAACGCTTCTATAATCTGAACATGCACGGAGTGGACTGGGATGCCATGACCGCAGCCTACCGCAAATTCCTGCCGCACATAGACAACAACTATGACTTTGCAGAACTGCTGAGCGAATATCTGGGCGAACTGAATGTGTCGCATACGGGAGGACGTTTCCGTCCGCGCCTGAAAGGAGACGCCACCGCCACCTTAGGCTTATTGTACGACTGGGACTATACCGGCAAAGGTCTGCTGGTTTCCGAAGTAGTGGAAAAAGGCCCCTTCGCCCACGCCCGCTCCAAAGTGAAAGCCGGAGATATCATTGAAAAAATCGACGGTCAGGAAATCACTCCCGAAAGTGACTACTCCGTTCTGCTGAACGGCAAAGCCGGAAAGAAAACATTGGTTTCACTTTATAACCCGCAGACCAAAGAACGTTGGGAGGAAGTGGTTGTTCCTGTCAGCAATGGTGTGATGAGCGGCCTGCTCTATGCACGCTGGGTAAAGCAACGGGCTGCCGATGTGGATAAATGGTCGAACGGCCGTTTGGGATATGTGCACATTGAGTCGATGGGAGATGGCAGCTTCCGTTCTGTTTATTCGGATATTCTGGGTAAGTACAACAACCGTGAAGGTATTGTCATCGACACCCGCTTTAATGGCGGCGGACGCCTGCATGAAGATATCGAGATCCTGTTCAGCGGAAAAAAATACTTCACACAGGTAGTACGCGGACGCGAGGCTTGCGATATGCCCAGCCGCCGTTGGAACAAACCGAGTATCATGGTACAATGCGAGGCCAACTATAGCAATGCACACGGCACTCCGTGGGTGTATAGCCATCAGAAACTGGGCAAGCTGGTAGGTATGCCTGTACCGGGAACCATGACCAGCGTATCTTGGGAAACATTGCAGGATCCGACACTGGTATTCGGTATCCCCGTTATCGGCTATCGCCTGCCGGATGGAAGTTACTTGGAAAACTCACAATTGGAACCGGATATCAAGGTTGCCAATGCACCGGAAACTGTGGTGAAAGGGGAAGACACACAATTGAAAGCGGCAGTGGATGAATTGCTGAGAGAGATAGACGGAAAATAAATTTTAAACCATTAAATAATATATCATGTTTCTGTAATGCAGGTAAATGCCGGGCATTACAGAAACATTTTTATTTTAATCCCTCCCCCCCAATAGGTCATAATCAAGGCAAATATTTCCTAGTGTATATATCTAAAGGCATAACACGCTGATTATCAATTACCCTTTGTATACACCAAAAGAAGGATTTCAAAAGATACTATACAATTATAGTCGTAACTTTGCAAAGTCAAAAAGAAAATATTTATTATAACACAACATATAAACTAGCAAGAGACATGAAAAAATTAATTCTAATAGTATTTACGCTTTTATACACCTCACTAATATTCGCACAAAAAGGGAACAGTCAATTTGCAATATTGGGTGGATACGAAAATTTCCCCAATTTAATAAAAGAAAGCGGTTATAATATAGGAACAGAATTTAAGTATTACACACACAAACGAATATTTATCATTGCCAATTTCCATGCAGGTATAAACAATGGAAAGAAACTTTTACGATACATGAAAAATGACAGACTATATAACCATAATCTAAAAAATACAGCAAAAGATTATATGATAGGATTTGGCTTAGGAGGCGACCTTATACAAAAAGAGAAGCATAAAGCATATATACAAAGTACAATAGGACTAGGCAATTCGGAAGAGAAAAAGACCCACCTTGCCAACATAGATTCAGACACAACAGAAATGACAAAAAAAACATCTACCAGCTATGCTATATCAGCTACAATCGGATACGACTACCAACTGAATGAATGGCTAACTGTCGGGATGCACTATACCGGTTATCAAATAGGTTATCAATATAAAAATTCCTGCAATGTGAAAATAAGCATTCTTTTCAATTCTCTCATTTTATAAAAAAACGAATGAATATAGTATGTGAGGTCTTTCCATTGTAACATTAGACAATCTAAAAAATTAGAGAATTAAAAGAAACTATTTATTGTATAGACTCGCATATCATCTCTAACTGTTGTACTTTTGTATCGCTTAACAAATAGTCGGAATTTAAAATAACTTTCATGAAAAATATTATCGTTCTTATTATAATATTCTTATTAATAGGATGTAGTAAACGACAACCAATCAACCATAAACTTCTACATAAAGCTGAAAAAATGGTCAATATTAACGCTGACAGTGCATTAGCCATTTTAACTAAAATTTCATCACCAGACGAACTGAGTACAAAAGATCTTGCCCATTGGTGTATGCTATCTGGAAAAGTCACAGACAAAATATACACTTCGTTGCCGCCTACCTACCTATTCGAACATGCATACAAATGGTATTCATCACATGGTACAATAGAAGATCAAGTCCAAATGCAACTTTATCTTGGAAGAGCTTATGCAGAAGATGGCGATTACGATAGTGCCATGTCAACCTATACCGAAGCTTTGGAAATAGCATCAAACAATCATTTAGATAATGCTGCTGGATATATCAGTAGCTATATGGGTACATTATATGAAGAAAAAGGGATGCGGGAACAAGCTATTAAGAAATTTAAAATCGCCGCAATATATTTCAAGACTGCAAATAACAATAAAAGTTATGCATGTGCACTAAGAGATATTGGACGTGAATATGCCCGAACTGATTCACTAACCCAAGCATTAGCCATTTTACATACTGCCGATTCCATAGCCATTAATGTAAATCATAAAAATGCTCAAGCATCTATTATCAATACCATAGGTGGCATCTATAGATTACAACAAGAATATGAAAAAGCTAAAAGTTATTACTATAAAGCTATAGCCCTAGGAACCAACAAGATACCTAACTACATGGGATTAATTAACATATATATAGAAACTGATTCTTTAGACAAAGCAAAAGAGTTATTAAAAAATATACCAGAAAATAACCCTAAATATATTTACGGCATCAAACGATTCCATAGCTTTATCTACAGAAAAGAAAAACAGTATGAGAAAGCACTTGACAACCTTGAAGAATACGTTTTCCTTATCGATTCGATAGTAAATGCAAAAAATCAATCCCGAATACTTAATATTGAAGAAAAATATAACGATCTTAAAAAACGAGAAAAGATTAATGAGTTAACAATTAATCAACAGAAGTACATTATAATACTATCAATTTGCATTGCAGGCATTTTATCCATAGTAATAGCAAACATGCTATATCGAAAACAAGTTAAAGATAAAATACAAAAGCAACAAGATGAACTAAGTGAAGTCAGGAATCAATTATTACATCTGTCCCTTAATTTAGAGAAAAAAAAGATAAAACTATCTAGCTTAAAAGAAAAAAATGAGAACTATAACCAAATGAAGAATGAAATCACCCATATTATATCCAATTACAAAAATCTGCAAAATAAGATGATTGCAGATTCAGCTTTATATAAAGAGCTAGTACACCTAGCCAACCAACATATACCAAGAGTTAATAAAACTCTTATCACAGAAAAACAGTGGGGACAAATTATAAAAGAAATAACTGGCATATATCCGAACTTACATTCGTATATATTAGATTTATGTGATACGCTATCTGAACAAGAATGGCAGTATTGTTGCTTTTGTATGTTTGGTTTTAATACAAATGCAGAAGCCAAGCTACTAAACATCAATCTAGCTTCGGTTAGAACTAAGCGTCATAGGCTTAGACAGAAACTTGGTATAATAATCCCTACTAGAATATCCTTTCAAGAATATATAGCTGAGCAATTGATATAGCAGCAAGTATATATTTCAATCAGTATATAAAAAAGACATAAAATACCATTAGTCTCCTGTTAAATGATTCTTCTTCGTAACTTATATTTATACAAGGGTCAAAACATGCGTATCCTAATAGTAATACTCATCATCTATTTAGCCAATGTCCCCATATATGCCCAAAATAGCAGAAGCACCATTTCAGGGCATATTTTCACCATCGAAAAGGATGGCGGGAAATTACCTTTATCCTATTCCACCATATCCATATTACAACTGCCGGACTCACTCTTCATAGCAGGAACGGCAACCAATGAACAAGGAGCTTTCAAAATAACATATACCCGATTAAAAAACTCTTTATACCTCTTAAAGGCATCCTATACAGGCATGCCTCCTCAATATCATACCACAGAACAAATAAAAAGCAGTGCAATAGACACCATTTTTCTTGATAATAATGGAATCATATTAAATGAAATCGTAATCACCGCAAAACAACCTGATATTCAAGAAAAACAAGATACCACAATTATCAATGCAACAGCCTTTAAAACACCACAAAACGCTTACTTACATGAACTGATAAAAAGAATTCCCGGCATAAACTATGATGAGAGAAGTGGAAAATTATCATACAATGGTAAAGCAATCCAAGCAATAGAACTGAACGGAAAACCTTTTTTTAACAGAGACACAAAAGTGGCCCTAGACAACTTACCAGCAAAATTTATAAGTAGAATAAGAATATACAATAAAGAAGATAGCAAGAAACTGAATCAAAACACCCCATATTACATTTTGGATTTACAGACAAAAGAAGAATTTAACGGTTCATTCCTAAATTCTGTCATGGCAGGCTACGGAACACGGAAAAAACAAAGTCTGGAGGGACAAAGCAACTATTTTGAAAAAGACGGAGACAATATATCTCTCATCCTAAACAGATCGAACAAGGAACTGAATACCTTGTACGGCAAGAATATGGCAAACTCTTTAGGTTTAAATTTCTACAAGAACATGGGCGGAAAGTTTGATATGTCAGGAAACATACACTACACAAAGAATACAAACAACTCTTTATCAAACATATACAGAGAAGAATATTTACCGAAAGGAAATTTATATTCCTTCTCCACTACTTTCAACGAGAACAACAACCAAGCCTTAAATTCCAGCTTCTATGTAGGATGGAAACCTAATACAAAAACATCTTTAGTTATAGATTTTGGATATACCAATAATCGGACAGACAACAACAGTGAAGATGAGAACTTAATACTGAACCACTTTACAGACTCCATCCAAACGGATTGGAATACTATTCCTGACAGATACAAAGTAAATTCTAACCGCTACGAATCCAGAAATAAAAGTTGGAATAAAGAATACCAATGGTTAGGTATATGGAAACAAGATATAGATAAAAGATGGAAAGCAAATGCTTCTATCCAGTATATTCAAAGACAAAACAAAAACAAGAATCTGTCACAATCTGCCATCCATTATTATCAGAACGCCAACGACTCTCTGTCTGATAGCAATCAATATACTTTATCACCCGGTGACAATACCGAAATGAACGCAAGCATCAACCTTATCCAAACCGTCAAGAAGGACTTTATCTTAAAGTACGCTTATGACTATCATTTCAAGAAAGAACAAACAATGCGAAATATATATGACTTGATGTATTTTGATGATCCATCATTCGATATAAACAAGCTGCCCGCCGATTATCAAAAAGGATATGTGGACAGTTTAAGCAATAACAGTCATAGCAAAACCAATACGCACAAGATAGAATTCAATTTGTCATATCAGACCCAACGATGGAGAATGTATGCCCAATTAACTTACTCACCCCTACAACGCAATATAAAGCAAAAAACAGGTGAGACGAGAACAGACACCACCATCTATTCATCAGATATAAAATCATCCTTATCTGTCGGATGGCGTTCAAAAAAGGATTTTGCCTTCACCGTTTTTTATGACGGAAATACAGCCCAACCCCCTTTATCCATTCTATTACCAGTTAGAAATACAAACAATCCGCTTTATGTAATACAAGGGAATCCGAATCTGAAAAGAAAATTCATACATTCCATAGCAATTAGTATGAGAATAACCGGCCTGTCCCTTTATACTGATTATAAATTCATCTCAAATGATATAACACAAAAAATTACATACAATCCTCAAACTGGATATCGAGAAACATATCCCATTAACATAAACGGAAACAACAGCTTGACCTCTACCCTACAATGGAATAAGACAACCGGTGATTTCAGTTTCAATATAAATGAAAATATCAGCTACAATAATCGGATATCACTTATCGGAAGCAAGGATAAGACGGGAGCAGACCGCAGCAAAACGCGGGAATTTGGCATAGTGAACAAATTCCAGACCGCTTACCGCCCCGATTGGGGAAGCATTGAACTGACAGGAGAATATTTCTTCAAGCAATCACAAAATTCATTGCAACAAACAAATGTTTTCTCACGCGATTATAAAGTAGGAATAACCGGTCATGCCGATTTATTCAAGAATTTCCAGATAAACAGCGACTTCAGCTATACATACCGTAATGGTACAGTTATTGACCAAAACTACAATTCCGAAATATTATGGAATTTTGGAGTTACACTTCTATTATTCAAGAACAAGTCTGCCGAATTGTCTTTTTATTGGGCAGACATACTAAAACAAAGAAAAGATTATATGCGAAATGTGACCACAGACAGTTTTTATGAATATCACATTCAGCAAATACCCGGATATATGCTATTCTCATTGAAATACAATTTCAATATCCAACCATAAGCATACGATACAGGCTGATGAACCTCCAAAAAGCAACCAGTCTCCGAGCCAAGTGGCTTGACTGTAAGTATCGCTTAAAACGCACCTTGCAGAAACAATAGAAATCCCCCCTAGCGTTTATTGTGAAACCTGTAACCAAAGCCCAGCATCAAATTGTTGGGGTCTTTAAATTTGCTCAACTGATAACCTACATGCAGGAACAAATTACGCGTAACAGAAGTCTTGAGTGCCAGCACCTGATAAAACCCCGTCGTATCATCGCCCTTACAGATGACATTCCGGCCAATGCCCACATTGATGGAAAAAATGGGAAGAACCAGTTCCGCACGTGCAGACATCCCCACGGCAAACTGTTCACTGAAAGGAGGACGATGGAACTTCATATCCCCACCGTTACTTTCATAGACTTTATACTCCTTGATGTTCGCACTCTCGTCATACTGTGCATCCACAGAGACACCTGCCCTGAAATACTTGTTGAAATTATACATCGGAGCAAAGTTCAGACCAAGCACTCCGAAGGAACCGGGCACCAGACAGGTTTCATACTCCGTAGCAAAGCCTTTCTTTCGCGTAGCTCCATATATCACCAGATCATAACTGACATGGGGCTTGATGGCAAGCGGCCGGATAGATGCAGCCACGGCCGGCTCCGTTCCGAAAGTATGCACCACGCCGACTCTTGCTCCTACGGGATTGAGCCCCCCATTCGGATAATGCGTGTTACCGTTAGAATAATGAGTGAAATCCACCCCGCCCGTCAAGTTCCATTGCGGGTGGAACTGCCAGTTAAGCATGAAACCCAAGTTGATGTAAGCATTGATTTCAGACCCTATCACCTCATTCTGAGGATTGGAGTACGAATTGTATTTCTGCCAGCCGAAAGAAGCGCCGAAGTTCCATTCATAGTCCAACGACAAACGAGAGGAAAGCGCCGCCAGGCGTGAACCCTGGAAAGCATAGACCGTCACCGGATCCCCCAGTTCAGAGGAAGCGAAGAAAGTACTGTACGAAACGCCGATACCCTGATAAGCATGCGGATACAGACGCCTCAGATAAGAATCCTCACCAAACTGGAACGCATATTTCAGATGCACGGAAAGCGATCTGTCGATCCTCTTCCGCCTTTCATTATCGCCTTCAAGAAAGCTGTTTGTGGGAGCGACACAACCCGGACGGATCTCGAAACCTATTTTATGAACCAGTCCATGACGGATACTGTCATTCTCCTGTCCGGCAGACCGGAAAACGGTCTGGGCTGCCGCTCCGCCGGATACCGTCAAAAATGCCAGCAGACAGATAATGCGCACAACTCCATTCATTTCCAGACTCTTATTCATGGATTATTTCACGTTTTATAAAATACCCTTTGGGCCTCCTGCCTTGCAGCAGTCCATTGACAGACCGCCGTTTCCCATTCCGGGGCTGGACAACATGAAGGGTATATTCCGTCTCAAACCAATCATACTCCAGCAGCAAAGTATTCCGCATGGATGTATAAGGCGGGACAACCACCTTGACAGAAATCGTATCGGAAAGCGAAGAAGGCAACGGCAAATCCTGCTGGCTGGTGGCATACACTGCCTGTAAACCATCCATCACCAGACAACCGTCCTTTATCACCGGCACCTCCACAAGTAAATTCTCCTGCCCTAATAATTTGAAAGCTAACGGATTGTCACTGACAAACTCCACCTTATAATATTCATTCAAGTAAGGGAAAATCGTATAGGACAATGCACCGCTTCCTGCATTATAGGTCACAGAACGACTTTTTTCCCTCATCTGCTCTTCATAAGAAAAGGCATCCAGCGAATAAGTGATCCGCTCCAGCACATACCTTTCGGATGGGTGGATATCAACATTCACAGTCTGGTATTCGTATTCATTGCTTGCTTCCACCACAAGATGGAGCGGAAAGTCCAGCACATTCTCTCTCGCTGTTATTTTCACATCCTGCGGGGTGATGCGTTCCACGGTAAAGTCAACCCAATCCTTGCACTCAATCCTGCCCATTCCCACCAGTTCCGGATATTGCACTTCCTGCATCAGATTTCCATCCGCATCATACACTTTATAGGTGTATGGCAAATCCAAGCCTGTCCTCAATGTCAGCCTGTCCCAACTGGAAGATGCGAAATGAACAACTGCAGAATCTCCGTTTCCATCCAAAGCCAGCTCAGAGACCGACGGACGGATGTCATCGACAAATACATCCCCGTTACAACTATAAAACCCCGATAAGAGAAGGGTGTAGACCACGATATGAACAAATGTTTTCATGTTGTTTGTTTCTTGTGTCCGTTATAAGAGCAAAGATAATGTATATTTTCCGAAATATTCTTCCAAATCCCGCTATATTTCAACAGAAAAAGCCCGGAAAAGAGCATCTCCGCTCCTCTCCGGGCTTTTTCCCTCTTTTATTTCGTGATGATTATCCGCTTATTTGGCAATCACCAGATAATAATTCTTCTTTCCGCGCTGAACCAGCAGGTATTTCTCGTCCAGCAGGTCGGCAGTGGTAATCACCTGGTCAAAGGCACTTAATTTCTCCTTGTTCAACGAAACGCCACCGCCCTGTACCAGCTTGCGCATCTCGCCTTTAGAAGCGAAAACTGCGGCGTTATCAACAAACAGATCTACAGCCTTCACACCTTCGGCCAATGCATCGCGTGACACCTCAAACTGAGGAACACCTTCGAACACTGCCAGCAACGTGTCTTCGTCCAGCTTTTTCAACGCTTCGGAAGTGGCGTTACCAAACAGGATGCCCGATGCCTCAACAGCAGCATTGTAATCTTCTTCCGAATGAACCATCACAGTTACTTCCTTAGCCAGACGCTTCTGCAATACACGCAAGTGCGGAGCCTCGGCATGTTCTGCGGTCAACGCTTCCACTTCTTCCTGACTCAGTGAAGTGAAAATCTTGATATAGCGTGCGGCATCCTCGTCGCTTACATTCAGCCAGAACTGATAGAACTTGTAAGGAGAAGTATAACGGGGATCCAACCAGATATTGCCTGATTCAGTCTTGCCGAACTTACCACCATCGGCCTTTGTGATCAACGGACAAGTCAGTGCAAACACTTCACCGCCATTGGTACGGCGGATCAACTCGGCACCGGTGGTAATATTACCCCATTGGTCTGAACCTCCCATCTGAAGTTTGCAGCCCTTCGTTTCATAAAGGTGCAAGAAATCGTATCCCTGCAACAACTGGTAAGTAAATTCTGTGAATGACAAACCGTCACGTGCCTCACCGTTCAGACGTTTCTGTACAGAATCCTTAGCCATCATATAGTTCACAGTGATGTGCTTGCCTATCTCACGGGCGAAATCAAGGAAAGTAAATTCCTTCATCCAGTCATAATTGTTCACCAGTTCGGCTTTGTTGGGAGCATCGCTCTCAAAGTCAAGAAATTTAGCCAGTTGCTTCTTGATGCAAGCCACATTGTGACGCAATGTCTCCTCTGTCAACAGGTTACGTTCCTGCGATTTGCCGGAGGGGTCACCGATCATACCGGTCGCGCCACCCACCAATGCCAATGGCTTGTGGCCGCAACGCTGGAAATGACGCAACATCATCACACCACACAAGTGGCCGATATGCAGAGAATCAGCCGTAGGGTCAATACCCAGATAAGCTGTCACTTGTTCTTTCGCCAATAACTCCTCGGTGCCCGGCATCATTGTATGCACCATTCCACGCCATGTTAATTCTTCTACAAAATTCATCGAATGATTATCTATTTAAATGTTTGATTTATACTTTGAATGCCACAAAAGTACGACTCTTTATCTGAAGAAACAACTCTTATCGCTGAAAAAAGATTTTCCGTGCATTTTCATCTATCCTATCGCACAGAAAGGAAACTTCCACACCTTTCGTCTCCGCCATTCCTCCGATTATCGTACGGATATCCTGCGTACTCTCATCCGTTTCAGCCAACAAACGCTCTAAAGGCACGTACCGCAACACATCAGGCTGATACTTTCCTCCCAACGAAAAATAAATATCTTCCTGCATCAGCCGGCAGGCAATATGCAGATTATTACGGAAACCGTGTACCACCCAGGGCATCCGCGGACGAGACTTCTTTTTCAGTTCTATCAATTCATTAAACGCCTTCACACAATGAATCACCAACGGTTTTCCTACCGACTCGCTCAATAAAACCTGCCGGACAAACACCTCTTTCTGCAACAGGATATCAGCCGAAGCCAATTTGTCCAGCCCCGCCTCCCCTATTGCCAGAACAGAGGGATGGCCAGCCGCCCTTTCCAACTTTTCCCAATCTTCCGGAGCGGCTTCCGGAACTTTCCACGGGTGAATGCCCACAGAATAATAGCCCCCTTCCGCAGGATCAAACCGTGCAGGCTCTATATTGAGAATGTACTCTCCCGGCACAGCAGTCCGGCGATGTGTATGGATATCCAGCAACATAAGGACAACGGATTTTACGGAACCGGATCATAACCCGACCCGCCCCACGGATGGCAGCGCAATATCCGGCGGACAGCCAGATACAATCCCTTGAAAGGGCCGTGTTTTTTGATAGCCTCGATGGCATATTCCGAACAAGTAGGTACAAAGCGGCAGGAAGGAGGAGTCATCGGAGAGATATATCCCCGATAAAAATAAACGGGCAGCAGCAACAAACAGGAGAGTAGCTTTTTCATTCCAGTCTTTCCGTTATATGAAACAGTAACTTCTTCACCTTCTCCTCCACCTCGGCAGAAGAGTGGACCTGGTTGTCCAGCCAAATAAAGGCGATCACCAGTCTTTTATTCCGGGAGGCCAGCGCATCCAGCAACAGATGCTTGTTCTTCCGGTAAGCCTCGCGTACCTGTCGTTTCACCAAATTACGCTTCACGGCACGCTTAAACCGTTTCTTGGGCACACTGATCAGCATAGAGACCGCCGCCGCATCTTCTTCCGCAGGTTCAACCGGCATATACACCACACGCAGCGGAAAAGCCGGGAAAGACTTGCTTCCACCTGAAAAGAGGCGCTCAATCAATGTCTTACTGTTCAGACGCTCTTTTTTACCGAGTGTATATTCTGCCATAATCTTCTTCCTTTTATTAAAATAAAGAAACCGAGGGTTTCGAATCACAAAGTTACAACTTTATTGATACAAAACCCCCGGTTTTGGGATATAAACAAAAAAAATTAATCCTTATTGCGCTCACGGATAAACATATCCAACGCCGCAGTCATGGACGGAGCCTCCACAGTAGGAGCTTCCAGATCCAAACGCAATCCGGCATCCTTCACCGCTTTAGCGGTAGCAGGCCCGAAACATCCTATCGCAATTTCCTTTTGATCAAACTCCGGGAAGTTCTTCATCAAAGAATTGATTCCTGCAGGGCTGAAGAACAACAGCATATCGTAATCGAACTCTTCTTCGGGAGTGAAGTCATTGCTTACCGTACGATACATCACCACCTCCGTATGCTGAATTTTATTTTTATCCAATAAAGTCTTGATCTCATCATTGTGCACATCCGACATCGGCACCAGATACTTCTCAGCATTATGCTTTACGATAGAAGGCACCAGATCTGCAAATTTACCAGTCGCACCGAAGAACACTTTACGCTTACGGTACTGGACATATTTCTGAATGTACAAAGCAATGGTCTCGGATGTACAGAAATATTTCATTGTTTCGGGTACAGTAACACGCAATTCAGCACACAGACTGAAGAAATGGTCGATAGCGTGGCGCGATGTGAAAATCACAGCTGTATGATCAAGAATAGAGACTTTTTGCTGTCTGAACTCTTTGGCCGACAAGCTCTCAACTTTGATGAACGGGCGAAAATCAATTTTCACACCGTACTTCTCAGCAATATCATAATATGGCGACTTTTCAGAAGTCGGCTTAGGCTGAGATACGAGGACTTTTTTTATTTTCAATGTACTAAAAATTTAAAACCAAAATGTTGTTCGCTAAGATAATCCCTTTCCACAGAACAATATCAGGGAGTATTTCAAGGGCACAAAAGTACAGAATTAAATGGAAAGCACCATAAAGTTTGTTGAAAAAGTTACTAAAGCACTTATAAAATAGCAGAATTTTAGCAATTATTATAACAAAACCTATAAAGTAAGGAGCAATTTGCGGTGACAGATCAAAATACACAATCAAAAGTACAATCGGAAAAAGTAAAAAACCGGCCCCGATTACAACATTAAAGTAAGATTCCAGCCAGATAATATTGCGCGTCTTGTTAAAGAAAATCCAATTTATAAAGCTGTAAAGAAGCCACTTGATGACAAAGAAAAAGACCACATAAGCAATGTAAATGCTCAACAGCAAATAATGAGGTACCGTGCGGAAAAGAATCAGGTCATGATCTGAGAAATAATCGTACACACAAAAACCGGATAATATACAGGTTTGCAAGATCAAGACCAATGTATAACGCACATCGGATGCGGTAGTATCATCAAACAAACTGGCACGCTCTTTAGACAAAGCAAAATTCTTAAATTGCTGTTCAAGGTGTTTCTTGCCATGTGCCAGCACGTATGACACCAGAATAAAGCAAAGAAACAGCACACTGGTCACCATCCAGTCCGAACGCAGCTGATAGGGCAGGGCCATTCCTCTCATCCCATCTTCCTTGGATGTATGGCACACGCTGTGTGTCAAAGCCGCATCAACACGACTCTGCTCCTCCGCATAAAGCTGGAGAACATACGCTATTCCGGGATGGCAGGTTTCACTCATATCGCTGCAAATTTACGGATTTCTTTGTTCCAAACAGGCGTTGTATAGAGTAAATTTATCGCTTCTTCGGCAGTAGAGGCTACTTTCCAGATAGCACCATGCTCTTTACGCATAAAGTTTTCGTCTACCGCCCTTTGCAGCATGTCGAGTAAAGAATCATAAAACCCATTGATATTCAGTATGATGACGGGATTAAGATAGAGCCCCAGCTGCTTCCAGGTAATGATTTCAAGCAATTCCTCTAACGTGCCGCATCCTCCGGGCAATGCAATCACGCCATCGGACAAATCGGCCATCAAGCGCTTGCGCTCGTGCATGGTTTCCGTTTCAACCAGTCGGGTCAGCCCTGTATGGTGCCAGCCCTGCTCCACCATAAAATGAGGGATTACGCCTGTCACCGTGCCACCTGCAGCCAGTGCGGCATCCGAAGTGGCAGCCATCAGACCGATGCAGCCTGCTCCGTTGATCAAATTGATTTTCTTTTCGGCCAGAAGACGCCCTAATTCTCCCGCCACATCAAAATAGGCTTTCGCAATCTTTGTGCTGGACGCACTATATACACATACGTTTTTTATATCGTTCATCCTATAAACCTTTATGTTTTCGGGCGGATTCCGCCCGCCCCTGCCGGTCAATGATACCCATTACGGCAGAGGCGAATGAAATTCGCCCGTATACACTTATGATCCCAACCGGTTTTTACAAACCGAACGCTTCCTTTATCTTGTCCACATAATCCAGTTTCTCCCAAGTGAACAGTTCCACTTCCACTGTCTTCGTTTCATGATACATGGACTCGTATGTCTTGGTCACCACCTTCGGCTCACGTCCCATGTGGCCGTAAGAAGCCGTTTCCTCATAAATAGGATTACGCAGTTTCAGGCGCTCTTCAATGGCTTTCGGGCGAAGGTCGAACAGTTCGTCTATTTTCTTAGCAATCTCACCATCGCTCATTTTCACCTTGCTGCGGCCGTACGTATTTACATAAATATTGATGGGACGGGCCACCCCGATAGCGTAGGATACCTGCACCAGCATTTCATCGGCCACACCGGCAGCAACCAGGTTCTTGGCAATATGACGGGCCGCGTATGCAGCGCTACGGTCTACCTTGCTGGGGTCTTTTCCCGAGAAAGCACCGCCGCCGTGAGCACCTTTTCCGCCGTATGTGTCCACAATGATCTTACGGCCGGTCAAACCGGTATCACCGTGAGGACCACCGATAACGAACTTGCCGGTAGGGTTCACATGATAGACAATCCGGTCATTGAACAGGGCCAGCACCTCTTCATTGTGAATTTCGGCAATGACGCGCGGCATCAGGATTTCAATCACATCCTGACGGATCTTGGCCAGCATCTCTTCGTCGGCCTTCAGCTGCGCCTCTTTGGAGTCGTCGGCCGGAGCAATGAACTCGTCATGCTGGGTAGAAACCACAATGGTATCAATACGTACCGGCTTGCCGTTGTCATCGTATTCAATAGTGACCTGGCTCTTGGCATCGGGACGGAGGTAGGTCATCACCTTTCCTTCACGGCGGATTTCGGCCAGTACCATCAACAGCTTATGTGCCAGGTCCAGTGACAGGGGCATATAGTTTTCTGTTTCATTGGTAGCATAACCAAACATCATTCCCTGGTCGCCCGCTCCCTGGTTCATCGGGTCCTCGCGTTCCACGCCACGGTTGATGTCCGCACTTTGTTCGTGAATGGCCGAGAACACGCCGCACGAGTTTCCTTCAAACATATATTCGCTTTTGGTATAGCCGATACGGTTGATCACTTCACGTGCAATGCGCTGCAAGTCTACATACGCCTTGGTTTTCACTTCTCCAGCCAGCACCACCTGCCCGGTAGTCACCAGGGTTTCGCAAGCTACTTTCGAACTGGGGTCAAACGCCAACAGTTTGTCAAGCACAGCGTCCGATATCTGATCGGCCACTTTGTCGGGGTGTCCTTCAGACACCGATTCGGATGTGAATAAATATCCCATTCTAAATTGAAAATTAAGAATTAAAAATTAAAAGTTAATTCGTTAACCACCTTGGGAAGTTATCAGAGTAGATAGATGTAAATAAGAAAGTCAATGTATTTTTTAGCATTTTTTTCTGTGGTTGCAAGCTACTCAAATCTCTCCACTGTTTTTAACGGCTGCAAAGATAAGCATTATTCCCCAACCATTCTACAGATTACCCGTTCTTTAACATTGGGAACCTCATTATTTAGAAGAAATTAAACTTAGCCTTGATCTATTTACCGTATTTTTGCGCCATGAAAAAAGAGAAGATCGCATTTATACCCAAGCAATATTTTGCTGCGGTAGCCGTATTGCTGGCTATCATGATGTCCGTGCTGGACGGAACCATTATGAATATCGCATTGCCCACGCTGGCCCACGACTTCGATGTCACCCCCGCCACAGCCATCTGGATTGTGAACGCCTATCAGATTGTCATCACCATGACGCTGCTCTCCTTTGCTTCTTTAGGAGATATCTATGGCTACAGGCGAATATTCCTCATCGGCATTTCCGTCTTTGTCGGCGCATCCGTGGCCTGCATCCTATCCAATTCTTTCTGGACTCTGACCGTTTCCCGTATCATTCAAGGTTTCGGAGCCGCTTGCATCATGAGTGTCAACACCGCCCTTATCCGTTTAATCTACCCGCCACAGATACTAGGACGCGGAATGGGTGTGAATGCCATGGTGGTGGCTGTCTCGGCCGCCGCAGGGCCGTCCATTGCAGGCAGTATTCTGGCATTGGGCAGCTGGCACTGGCTTTTTGCCATCAATATACCGCTGGGACTGGCGGCGCTGGCCATCGGGCACCGGTTATTGCCGCACAATCCGGTTTCAGCCGTGAGACATAAGTTTGACAAGATCAGTGCTATCGCCAACGCATTGACTTTCGGACTGCTGATTTACACGTTAGATGGCTTTGCCCATGCCGAGAGCCGGAAATTCATAGCCGTCCAGGCGATATTGCTCGTTATTATCGGCACTTATTTCATCCGCCGCCAACTGAAAGAAACAACCCCTATCCTGCCTGTGGACTTGCTGAAGATTCCTATTTTCGCTCTTTCCATCGGTACCTCCATCACTTCGTTCACCGCCCAGATGCTGGCCATGGTCTCCCTGCCGTTTTTCATGCAGAACGTGCTGGAGTATAATGCAGTACAGATAGGTCTGTTACTTACTCCCTGGCCGTTGGCCACCATCCTGACCGCGCCGCTGGCAGGCAGACTGGTAGAGAAAGTACATCCCGGATTGCTGGGAGGCATCGGCATGGCTGTCTTTGCCACGGGCTTGTTCACTCTTTATCTGCTTCCCGCCCATCCGGCAGAATGGAATATCATCTGGCGGATGGCACTCTGCGGCATGGGTTTCGGGCTGTTCCAGACTCCCAACAATGTGACCATTGTTTCTTCCGCGCCCGCCCACAGAAGCGGCGGGGCAAGCGGCATGCTGGGCACGGCGCGTCTGTTAGGCCAGACGTTGGGAACCACGCTGGTCGCTTTGCTGTTCCGCCTGTTCGCCGAAGGACACCGGGCGCAGGCCTGTTTGTTGCTGGCCCTGTTCTTTGCCATTGCAGCAGGGGTGGTAAGCAGCATCCGCATGGCACACGCTTCTCCGACAAAATAATACTTGAATAAAAACACATTAGAAATGGAATTAAAGAAAAGAGAAAACCTAGGATGGATAGACTTGCTACGTGTCACCGCCTGTTTTTTAGTGGTATTCGCCCATTGTTGCGACCCCTTTGTAGCACGTTTTGACACAGACCGTCCTACCTTTTTGCAAGGGTGCGCCCTGGGAAGCGCCGTACGCTGTTGCGTGCCCTTGTTTGTGATGATGACAGGGGTGCTGCTGTTTCCCGTACGCAGCGGCATGAGGGAGTTTTATAAAAAACGGATCGGCCGCATTGTCGTTCCGCTCATCTTCTGGTCGGTCATGCTGCCTGTACTGTATTTCATCTACCTGAATTACATCGCCACGACAGATAATCCTACCATCGACATGTCCACTTTCACTTTAGAAAAGACTGTCACGAAGATCTGGACGTTCATCTTCAATTTCAACTATGACACTACCCCCCTGTGGTACCTGTATATGCTGGTGGGGCTCTACTTCATCATCCCCATCTTCCACGCATGGCTGGAGCGTGCCGACCGGAAAGATATCAAGCTATTTCTTTCCATCTGGGGCATCTCCCTGTTTCTTCCCTATATAAAGATGGCCGCTCCCGCACTGGGGTATATCGGCAACTGGGGTAATATGGATATTCTGGGAGTATGTGACTGGAATGCATTCGGTTCATTTTATTATGTTTCCGGATTCATCGGCTATCTGATACTGGCCTATTACCTGGTAAAATACCCGCTGCAATGGAGTTGGAGAAAAACCCTGGCTATCAGCATCCCTATGTTTGTGACGGGATATGCCATCACTTTCGGCGGCTACCTCCTTATGCAGGAATATTTTCCGGGAAACTACGCCTATCTGGAAATAGTATGGCTTTTCGGCGGCATCAATGTATTTATGATGACATTTCCTGTTTTTGTCTGCGTACAGAAGCTCAACGCCCCTTCCTCGCCAGCTCTTTCAAAAGTGGCATCCATGACCTTTGGCATTTATCTGTGTCATTTCGTCTTCGTGCAAATGGGGTATGACTTGTTCGCCTCGCTGTTGCCCCAAGGGACTCCTGCCGTAATACACGTTATTTGCATGGCCGTAACAACCTTTCTCATCAGTTACCTGGTAGTCCGAGGCATGTATGCATGTAAATGGACCAGGAGATTTGTGGCGTAAAAACGATGGATAGTGGCTTCTCCGGAGCAGGAAACTTTTGCCTGTCACCGTTTGTTCATCTCAGGAGAAAGATTTATCTTTGTGATATTGTGTACCAAAGACATATAAAATATGAAATACCCTATCGGCATACAGACTTTCAGTCAAATCCGTGAAGACGGTTATGTTTATGTAGATAAAACCGACCTTATCCATCAGTTAGTGAGCAGAGGAAAAATCTACTTTTTCAGCCGCCCGAGACGGTTTGGCAAAAGTCTGATGCTCAGCACACTGGAAGCCTATTACGAAGGGCGGAAAGAGCTGTTTGAGGGACTTGCCATAGCCGGACTGGAAAAAGACTGGTTGCAATACCCGGTATTCCATATCGATTTTAACGGTGACAACTTTGCTAAAGAAGGAGTGCTGGAGGACAAAATAGAAGGATTCATCGCCCAGGGGGAAAGACGCTACGGCAAAGATCCGGATTTGCTCACCATGGGAGACCGCTTTGAAGCGGTATTGAAACATGCCAGTGAAAAAACAGGACGGCGTGCTGTGGTGCTGGTGGACGAATACGACAAGCCCATCCTCGATGTGCTGGACACCCCTATGGAAGAGAAAAACCGGGATACGCTGAAAGCTTTCTACTCCACCTTCAAAGGAGCAGATAAATACTTACAGTTTGTAATGCTGACGGGAGTTACCAAATTCTCGCAAGTCAGTGTGTTCAGCGGTTTCAACCAGCCCGATGATATCAGTATGGACCCACGTTATGAAGCCCTTTGCGGAATCACCAAAGAGGAAGTGGAACACTATTTCCATGAACCCATTTCCGAACTGGCCGAAAAAGAGGAGAATACTTATCAAGAAATGAAGGAACGTCTGAGGGCACAATATGACGGGTATCATTTCAGCGAGAATATGCTCGACATTTATAACCCTTTCAGTATTCTGAACGCTTTCAACAAACTACAAATCCGTGACTACTGGTTTGCTTCGGGCACGCCTACCTATCTGGTGCGGCTGTTGCAACATAGCAACGAACAGATTAATGAACTTGCGGGGAAATACTATGATGCTTCCCTCTTTGCCGATTACAAAGCCGATGTGGAACAGCCGTTGCCTATGATTTACCAAAGTGGCTACCTCACCATCAAAGGTTATGACAAACGCCGTAACCGCTACTTGCTGGATTTCCCCAATAATGAAGTACGGAAAGGATTCTTGTCTGTCATAGCCTCCAACTATCTGAAACCCAGACATCATGAAATTACCTCCTGGGTTGCCGATGCCGCCATTATGCTGGAAGATGGAAATACCACAGAGCTACGTGACTCTTTCACCGCTTTTCTCTCCAGTATCCCCTACGACTCGCACGACAGCACCAAGAGCCCGGAACTGACCGAGAAGCACTTCCAGTACACCTTCTATCTCATCCTGCGCCTCATTGGAGTGTACTGCCTCCGCATCGAGCAGACACAAAGCCACGGACGGGTGGACTGCATCCTCGAAACTCCTCAATACGTCTATATCTTTGAATTCAAACTAGACGGAAGCGCCGATGAGGCCTTGCAGCAGATAGAAGAAAAAGGGTACGACAAACCTTACCTGACGGACAAACGAAAAATAGTCCGCATAGGCGTGGTGTTCTCTTCGCAGACACGGACTGTTTCCGAATGGAGAGAAAGATAGAGACAATTCAATCAAAAGAGCCTACCGTCGTCAGACTACAGAGAAGATGTATATATTCTATTATTTTCCTTCAAATCCTTCATCAGCCTATTAAACGTTGATAATCAATGTTTTATTATGAATGATTTAGGAGTAAAACCTTCATAATTCCTTCATTTTAAGTAAGCGTCTCCGCGATTCTATATAGTTTGCTAAAATAAAAAGGCTAATGCTCCCTTTTTATCCATTAGCCTTTTTTCCATCTGTCAGGAAGCAGTTCCCTGTATTTTTCAAGTGGTGTGTTCGGTTGCCATTCTGCGGTTCTGTTTATCACATCCGTGAGATACTCAAACAGATTCACTTTATGCATCCTACAGGTGAGTGCTATCGTGTAGAGTATGGCGCCCCGTTCGGCTCCCTTATGGCTGCCGAAGAACAATGAGTTTTTTCTTGATAAGGATATGTACCGGTTCATCCGTACAACTATATTGTTGTCCAGGTAAGTGTCACCATAATTAAAGATGTCCACCACGGCATTCCACTCATTGCGAAGATAGGTGATAGCTTCTTGTAGTTCGCTCTTAGGCAACAAATCCCCCTGCTCTTCTATATCATCAAGCACATCTTTTATTTCTCCGAGTATGTCCGGCGCATACTTTTTTCGATGCATAAGATTCTGTTCTACCGTCCATCCGTCAACCCCAACTTTATGCTTATGCTCGTTTTGATAAAGTGTGTTTATCAGCTCCACGATTCTTTTTGCATCCGGATCATTCTCACCGCAATCTATAAATTTCCGTTTTATATGTTGCAGGCACGGGATGCGTGTGATATGGGGATAAGCATCGCTTTCGAGCTTCCGGTAAGGTGAGTAGCCGTCGCTTTGTATGATACCTTTGCAACCGCCCAATTCGTTAAGAATAACTCTTTCAGACCGGGAGCCGTCATCATAGAGCAGGTATATCATCCTGGTGTTTATGCCCACAACCACCCAGAGGTATCCCTTGCGGACTCCTTTTCCCTTACTGTTCTTTTCCGGGACGAGTATTTTGTAATAGGTTTCGTCGGCTGCCTTATAAGGATCACTCAAAGCCGTCTGCCGGATACACTTATAAAGATTTTCAAAGAGGCCTGAGGCTTTTTCTATCAACTTATGAGCCGTAGGTTTCTTCAGCATAAAGCCATGACTTTCGAAGTAGTTGATGATTCTTTCAACAGGCAGCGATTGTATATAACGTAATTCCATCAGCCCGGCAATGAATGAGCCGTCATAGCTGGAATTCAAGAAAGCCGAGACCGGGGTCTTTCCCTCAAAGAGACGACCGTCTTGCGCATAGGTGTGTATCTTGTAGACGTGCTTGATGAAGCGCATGGGTACACATTCATAGCGGACGCATATTCTGGGAGTGGTAGTAAACAACCGGGCTTTATTGATGTCAAAATCGGGATCATCAGGATAAACGACATGTTCTTCTTCCTCCATCTCATAATGCATGTCACGTCTGGCACCATTGTTCTTTCTGGCTTTACGCTTATCCGCTTTTTCAGCTTCTCTCTTCTGCCGCTCTTCCTCCGGCAATGCAGGTTGAGGGGGTTGCTGCTGTTCGGATGTGTTGGATACAAGTTTGGCGAGCCCCTTGGTAAGACGCTGTTGCCTGCTAAGAGATTCGCCTTTTTGAAGGAGTGCCTCTTTAAGGGAAGAGACCTCCTTTATCAAATTATCTATCTGGTCCAGGAGTCTGTTGTTGTCATCCCGTAATTCCTTGATTTGCTCCTTCAATAACTCTATGATCTCATCCTTTTTCATGGCATAAAGATACGAAAAATCAATGAACTGACCAAAATATTCGGGTGGTAATTTAAAATCAAATAGCTAATATACAGTATATTACATTAGATTCTGAAACGTTTTCGCAACCGTACAGACTTCAATGACACTCCATTTAAGATAAAAGACAAAACCTGATAAGAGATCTCATAATTGCCTGTATGGGGGTTAAATGTCGGCAACTCAAAACTTCCACCTTCCAGACGCTTGTAGTACAAAAGAAAGCCGTCACCATCCCAACGCAGTATTTTTACACTTTGCCGGTTTTTGCCAAAGAATAAAAATATATCTCCGGAAATGGGGGACAACTCCTTCATTTGAGAGCGTATGATTTTGAATAGACCGTCAATGCCAAGGTTCATACGAACAAAGCCCTGGTACAGATAGTATCGGTTGGCTGATGTTAGAGAATACATGGATCCCCCTCCTTTCTTTCGTAATCGCGTAACATTTTAATAATACCCCCGGGAGTGGCCCGTTTGACTGAAATGGTCGTTCCACTGTTAAACGTGATTGTGATCCCGGAAAGACTGAACTCTTCTTCCGACAACATGGCGGGGGCTATTTGAGTGAACGAAGGAGAGGTAGTGGTCAGTGGGGACGGCTCAACGCCGCCATAATAATCACGGACCACATCTGCCTTAGCTTGTTTAACGCTATAGCCACGTCGGGACATCCAGGAACTCATACCTCCAAAAGTGGTATGCTGCTCGCGGCAAACATCCGCTAAAGAACAAGTGTAGTCTACTTTTAAGACTTCTTGGAAACGTTTCCAAGTTCTTCTAAATCTATTTTCTAAATCCATAATGCTGCTTTTTTATACCTCGCAAAGATATGAGAGCTAAAAACGGACAGCAATATAGAATCGCGGAGACGCTTACATAATTCCTTCATTTTAATATTTTTAACAAACGATGCATTACCGCTATTATAAATGGTACAAACAAAATGAATTCCGCTCCTGTAATTTGAGTGATTCCATTGATACTTTCTCTTATTCCCTGCCTTTTCATCTAATCGTTTCACCTTAGTGATGAAGTTTCATCACTAGAATAATCAAGTTTCATCACATAGGTGATACGAATTCATCACTTTAGTGATGAAGCTTATGGAAAAGGCAGAACAACAGAACACAACAGGCAGATTTCACAGACATGATACAACGCCGATTCCATACTCGACTATGATGTGCGCAATAATTACACCATACGGCAACCGCATGAAGCCAATTGGCCAATACTCTATCATCGTTTAACCCGAAAGCCTTTGCGATAGATTTTTTCTCGGGTGATTTCTTGAGCAATTGATACAATCTGCTTAATGTTCCGAGCGACAACACTTCAAGTGTCATCCATGCCGGAGACATAGGAGGATTGTCGTACTTATTATAGTAGTGCTTGATGAAATCTTCGTTGCTGCGCTTAACCTCACTTTTGATTTCATCCATTAGCAAGTCAAATGATGTAGTTTGATTGCCATTCGGATAAAATAAAACTAACGGGATATTCGTAAAAGGAGTTCATCTGGTGCCTCCGCCATCAAACTGAACGCAAATACTTTCTTTCCTAAATCCTTGATGGACGCTCCGATATGAAATAACTTGTCATCTATTATCATGAAGCGGTCATGTGCATTGGTGGCAACTCTGACCTCGACAGGCGCATATTGGGCATTATGTCGGTCTATGTCGATTTGTAAGGCTGCGGAAATCTGTTTGGTGTATATGGTGGCTTCCACATTCGGACTCCGTTTGTCAAGCCGTTTTAGTACCGTGTCATCCACATAATTGTCAATAAGGACAATACGCTGCTTGGCCTGACGGATGAGGTCGCATACGAAAGTGTGCGCATCAAATATCTGACCGTCATAGAATATTCCCTGCATGGGGACAGAATCCTTTTCTTCAAGCCGTTGCAAAACCTCGTCTATCCGTTTATCTGCCTCATCCTGATGTTGCTGAAGCGCAAGCTGATTATATTCGATGGTGTTCAGCCTTTGGAATATTCCGGCATTGGTGGCGAGGAAATGACGCATGGCGGTGAATGCCTCCATTATCCGTATGCTCACCGATACGGCTGTTTTGCTTTTCAATACGGCAGACAACATCGCTATCCCGTTATCGGTAAAAGCGTATGGAAGATATTTGATGTTTTCTCCACGTTTTCCGTTCAAGGTCACAAATTGTGATCTTGAACACTCTTCCTTTGTTAGTCTGAACATAAAATGTTCGGGAAAACGCTCCATATTCCTTTTTACAGCCTGATTTAACACACGGGTCTCAACACCGTATAATACAGCCAAATCCTTATCCAGCATGACCTGTTGGTCTCGGATATTATAAATGAAGGATTCTATATGCCGTTGTGTCGGCAGGGTATCGTTATCTGTAGCTGCCTCTATAGGCATTTGGAGGTTGTTATTTTCGGCCATATCTTTCTTTGTTTTTACAAAGGTAGCCATTTTGTCGTATATACAATGATTTACAGGCTGTTATTTTGTCCTTCGGGTTGCACGTTATGCAGCTTACCGACAGCTGTTTCTGTTCGTCAGCCATATCCGCATAAATTTGGGTAGTTTCCACATTCTTGTGCGCCAGCATCTTCTGCACCACATATATGCTCGTTCCGGCCTCGACCTGCAACGAACCGAAGGTGTGCCTCGTCTCGTGAAACGAGATTACATCGTAAGAACAAAGAGTTTTCATGAAATTACTCTGTTTTCGTTATCCGAATGGAATGCGGATTGGGACACCGATGCACTCTATCCAACCTTCACCGATGAAAAGAAAAAAGCTGACCTGCCGATGAAAATTTTCTGGTAAAAAAGGCTCTGATACTGCAACACTTTCACTATCTTTGCAAAATCTGAACACACCCTTATGAAAGCTTTATTATTGACAGGACTACTATTCATTCTCATCCTCTCCGGATGCAGAAAAGAGAGCGCAACACTTCCACTACTGCAATCTGTAGAGGAACTGATTCCCATGTATGCCGACAGCGCTTCTACGCTACTGGACAGCATAAAAGCCCCCGATGAACTGGGAAACAAGGACTTTGCCCACTGGTGTATGCTGCGTGGTAAAGCGACGGACGAAACAGCCACCGGATTACTCCCCATCTACCAATGGCAACGGGCACAAAAATGGTTTATGAAACACGGCACAGCCGAAGAACAGGCACAAATCGCTTTGTATCTGGGACGGGCATACGTGGAAGATGGAGAATATGACAAAGCAATGAAAATCTATGCAGAAGCGTTGCAACTGGCAAAAGAGCATCAAGCATACAATGTGGCAGGGTATATTTGTGCTTATATGGCAGATTTGTATGGCTTTAGAGATATAATCAGTGAACGTCTGGAGAAAAGGGAAGAAGCCTGTGAGTTCTTCAAAAAAGCAGAGAACTACAAAAGCTATGCATACGCCTTAAAAGATTTAGCGTGTGAATGTACACTCACTGATTCTTTTAATTGCACCATACCCTTACTTCAAAAGGCTGATTCCATCTCACAACTGATACCCAATAAGGACTTAATTGCTGCTGTAGCCAATGCTTTCGGCCTTGTTTATAAAATGCAAGGGAAATATAAGGATGCTGAAAAACATCATTTAAAAGCTATTGAAACAGGTAGTGAAGAAAGTTATAAAGATTCTGTTGCTTTATTACATATATATATAAAGGATAACCAATTGGCAAAGGCACATGAAATTATAGAATCAACAACAAAAAAGAAAGACATTTGCTATAACATTAACGAAGCCTACTATCTACTCTGCAAGGCAGAGGGAAAATACAAAGAAGCATTGCATTACAAAGAAATATGCTCCGACATACTCGATTCACTGACATTAGCTCAAAACGAAACCAAAGTATTGGAAATAGAAAAAAAGTACAACAATGCCAAGATACGGGAAGAGAACGAACTGTTAAAGATTGCACAGCAAAGGGATATGATTATAATCATTATTACCATCTCCCTACTTTTACTGTGTGCGGCAGGATATATCATTTACTGGCAAAGAAACAAAACAACCCTCTACCGGAAACAAGCAGAAATAGACAAGATGAGAATAGAGCATCTCCACTTGTCTATGGAACTGGAAGAAAAAAAACAAGTATTGCAGACTGCCATGGCAGAACAAAACCACAAAGCCGAAGAACTGCAAGCGGAAATAGACATCATTTCTACTAGATACCAACAATTACAACAACAAAGATTGGAATCATCGATCATAGGTAAAAGAATTGCCACCCTTGCTAAAAAGAACAAACTGGAGGACCATCAAACCATTTCCAATGACAAGGCATGGCATCCCATCACCTCGGAAATTGATAAAATATACCCCAGATTCTATTCCCTGTTAAAAGACACATTCCATCCAACCCTTACAGAACAGGAATTCCTGTACTGTTACCTTCATGTTTTCGGATTTGACGGCAATGATGAAGCCAAACTATTAGGCGTTAATCCGGATACAGTCCGGATGAAACGTAGCCGAATCAATCAAAAACGTCCCGAAGCATCAAGAAAAGAAACTTCTCTACGGGATTTTCTTATTAAGAATCTCCTAAAGTAACATCAGGCATATATACCATTAATAATCAATATATTACACATCTACCCGTACATAATACTGTATATAATCTTATTTGTAACTCTCTGAAAATCAATGCAGGGCGTATATGCTAGAATCAGCATTTTCTATTGTTCTTAGTCCTATACGAAGTACATTTGCACAAAACCAAAAACGTAATATGATTAAACGAGTTTGAATTTTGATAGCTCTAATGGCTCCGTTACTACTATGTGCAAACAAACGATCATATCAGAATAAGAATATGCAACAAAGACATTTGAACAGAGAAACCTACTTCAAGGAACAAGTAAATACCGCACAGGAATTCTACATGGACTATATAAAGAAGTATGTTCTTTTACAGAAAGGAATCAAAGTATTGGAAATAGGATGCGGAGAAGGCGGAAACCTTCTCCCTTTCGCCCAACTAGGATGTGAAATAACCGGAATAGACATCACTCCAAGCCGGATAGAACAAGCCAAACAGTTTTTCAAAGCGGCAAACTATGAAGGAACTTTCATTGCCACAGACTTTCTAAAGGCCCGGGCAGAGGATTATGGTACATTCCGGCTGATCTTGATTCATGATGTAATAGAGCATATCGAGCCTAAAGAACAGTTCATAAAACATATCAAAGCGTTTGCCGACAAAGACACACTCATCTTTTGGGGATTTCCCGCTTGGCAAATGCCATTTGGAGGACACCAGCAAATTTGTAAAAACAAGATTGTCTCACATTTGCCTTTCGTGCATCTCCTTCCCGCCCCTGTCTATCGGTCGTTACTGGATGTTTGTGGCATACCAAGCCAGGAATTACTTGAGATTAAACAATGCAAAGTTACCATAGAATCTTTTGAAAAAATGATGAAAGCGAATCAGCACCAGATTGTCAATCGGAAATTATGGCTCATCAATCCACATTACAAGCAGAAGTTTGGATTACAACCACAGGTGCTTCCCTTGTGGCTGGCGCATTTGCGATATATCCGCAACTTTTTCTCAACGGCTTGCTTTTACCTGACTAGAATAACCTCATGAAGAACTTCTCATTATCTCAAACAAATGACTGCTTTTTGTAGTAAACTTGAGAAATAAGCAGAATAAAGAGGTTTCTTTACGAGATTGTCTCATCAAATACACTTTAAAATAGAGAACATATATATTCGCTTTATTTTCAGTGGATTACATTACATATCGTATATATTGCTGTATACAAATATTTTTGTAACTCACTGAAAATCAATAAAGCCCATATATGTTATAATCTCCCCTTTTTTATTCTTCATAATCCGATAATATCTAAGTTTGTGCAAAACTAAAATGTAAAACGATTATGAATAAATTGAAAATAAGTATGGTTTTGATAGCCCTAATAATAATCTCCAGTGAAAAGGGATACTAATAGGAGAATCTGAATATACACACTAAATCTAAATATTTATGCAAAAGAGAAAAAACACTCTACTTATTGTAAGCATGTCCTTCCTCGTTTTAATAGGGACATTTATATTTAATTCTTGCGCCGACAAGGACGAACCCTCTCCTGTCCCCCCCACACCGGAAGACACTCCTTACATATTAAAATCCTCTGAGACAGTAGAATTTAAAGAAGTACTCAATGAAAACGATATTCAAGACATAACAGAAACAGAAACTGCATATTTTGGAGAACGAATCCAATGGGCTTGCCCCCATGAATTATATTTCGATAGTGATTCCCTTTCCATTGTAAAGGCTAATAACATAGTAGAAAAGTACAAAATAAAATGGCAAGATAAAAAATTATACCTATATCAGCAACCAATAGATAAATGGGAATACTGTGGAGAAAAAGATAAAAATGGAAAAATAATACTCAATATAGGATTCTACATAATAAAAAATAAGAGTGACCAATGTACGTTCATGGCTATAGGACAAGAGTATAATCTAACCTCTTATTCAGAACTCATGAATCAAGATCCCCTTTCCATTATATGGCTGAAAAGAAGATATACCTTTGAACAAATATGAGTATAAAACTTAAATACAAAGAAATGAAAGCTAAAATAATATACACCATCGTGTTTTTGATGATTGCTAAACTTGCTTATAGCCAAGAAGAGCAATATAGTGCAGATAAGTTTGTGGCAAAATGTCCCAATGAAATATTCATAGGCGCAATATTGGAGTCAAGCAGTATCAATCAAGACGCATATAAGTTCCTGAAGGTATCAATGAATCCTATAAACATGGGATACACCATCCCTATAAAGTCACAAACAATCACCCCTTCCTATAATAACATGATGAAAGCTATTCATGAAGCACTAAAAACAAACGATGTTTTGAAAAGTAACTATTCCTTTTCATTCACTATTAAAAAGATAAAATCATACCCAGAATTAGCTTTCAATTGGGGACAAAATATTAATCTTCAGCAATTATTAGGCATCACACCGAATTACAAACCTCAAAAAAATATTATACTGGTAGACATAAATCAAAGTTTTTTCAGTATTATAATGGATATGCCGGAATCACTAAGCACTGATCCACAAGTTTTGCAACAATTAGACAAACTTGCATTTGTAAACTCAATACAATTTGGCAGAAAAGTCATGCTGGTTATTGAAAGCAATATTGACTATGACCAATTACAAGAAACTATTGACAATTTACTGAAATCTAAGAAAGTCAGTCAAAAGGAACTAGTAATACTAGCCAATTCTAATATTAGACTGGTGACTGTTGGAAACAAAGGAATTAAAGATATTAACCCAGACAATCCTTTTACAAGCATACTTAATTATTTATCTTCAACAGTTACACCTGATGATTTCGGAGGACCTATATCATTTTCTGCCTCTAATTTGAAAGATAATTCTGTATTTGTTAACCATTTCAATGCACAATAAAATAATATTATAGACATCATCATATAACATAATCGGATTATAAATTTTATCATTATGAAAACAATTCAAGTAATCATACTATTTTCCTTAAGCCTAATTCTTTTTAGCTGTGACAACGAGAATACGGAAACTTTTGATTTAAGTATTGAATCTTTAAAGCAAACCCGATGGGCAGGTACATTTGAAGATTCATTTATGAAAGGATCAGAAACTGTAACAAGAACTTTTGAAGCCGGCATTATTTTTGTTTCAGATGACGGTGGAGATTGCAGCCTTGACACTGCCGTTGAACCCTTTAAATACACTGTTAATGAAAAGGTTTTAACTATTCAAAGCAATAGTTTGTTTAAAGGCAGCTGGCTGTTAGTGAATCAGAGCAAAGATAGAATGGTATTAGAAAAAGGTACAGGAGGAGAAGGGGCTTATAAAGCCATTTTAACTCTAACGAAAACCAACTAAAGTATGGACATCTTATAGATGGTAATTTTATAGTAGCACTTCTCATCGTTTTATTTTTTTCGACTGAAAAAAACGATATAAAATTATAATAGCTGGTATAATAACAATGATTACAAACACATTCTGCACCAATCTATATATTAAAATTGCAGGATGCATCATTTGTACCATTATTTTTATATATGTATGCTTTTAGAACCTGTTTAAATTTATCTTCTCAGCTAAATAAGGTCGAAATAAGAATATTCTTATTTCGACCAAAATCTCTTATCGTTCAGCTCCATTTTTTACCCCCTTTCCGCCAAAGGCAAACGAACAAGCATGTGATTATCATCAAATCAATAAATGATAGTATATGGTAAGCCTAAAATAATTTTATATTCTTGTCGATATAATAAACAAACCACTTCTGCTCTATATTCGTGTGCCAGGCTCCGGAAAAATTCATTACCTGCAAATAGTTTCACAAAACCTCGATATGCGCGTAAGCCAACAAGACTATTCCAGCTATACCTATTATTTTCTGCCACTGCTTCATTTTATTTCAGCAATTTTCTATCATTGTTACTGCTTTCCAATACGCCCATCTGATGAATGGCTATCTGGTTCAGCTTCACAAGCCGTTCACCCTGCGTAATGCCCTGCTCGATGAAAACCGCATTGAGATTTTCCATATTTGACAGGCAGATAAGTTCGTTGATTGTAGCGTAGTCGCGTATGTTCCCTTTGAGGTCGGGATTGGCTTCGTGCCATTGCTTTGCCGTTACACCGAACATCGCCACATTCAGCACATCGGCTTCATTAGCGTAGATGATGCCCGCCTGTGCTGGAGTTACTTCCGCAGGGATAAGATTCTGCTTTATGGCATCGGTATGTATGCGGTAGTTGATTTTCGACAGCTCACGTTTCGCTGACCAACCCAACAACTGCTGTTCCTCCGTCTTGAGTCGCTGAAATTCCTTGACGATGTAGAGTTCAAACTCAACAGAAATCCAGCTTGCGAACTTCAACGCAATATCTTTATGCGCATACGTTCCACCATAACGTCCTGATTTAGCGATTATACCAACAGCATTTGTCGCTTCCAACCATTTCTTTGGCGAGAGCGTAAATGCGTTCAGCCCGGCCTGCCGTCTAAACCCCTCGAATTCGGTGGGTTTAAAATTCGGATTGTAAAGCTGTTCCCAAATGCCTAAATACTCTATTGTGTTGCGATTGCGCAACCAATTTGCAATCACGGCGTTAGGTTCATCACTTTTATGTCGTGCCAAATCGGTCAACGAAATATAATCATCCCCATTGACGGCGATAATTGTTATATTGGTATTTTGAACTGTAATCTTAGCCATTGATTTATCGTTGGTTTTATACTATATGCAAAATTACATATTTTAGCTGACATAGAGGATATTCCGTCGATATTTCGAGTCTTATTTCGATTGAAATCCACCCTAAGTTTGTATACCAATAGAAGAGCGAGACTCCAAAAACAATTTTTTGTAGTTTTAGACCTCATTCCATCCCCATCATCCTCAAATAACAAATTTGTAAAAACAAGATTGTCCCACATTTGCCTTTCGTGCATCTCCTTCCCGCCCCTGTCTATCGGTCGTTACTGGATAGGGGTAGATTCCAATTATGAGATAGAAACCACCTTGTCAAAACATGAAACTATACCGGAGGAAATCTTAGAATAAGAATTTTACTGTAAGCATCTTTCAGCCCGGTTACATATAAGATGCTTCTGAAACATATATGAAGGATTCGTAATGGAATCCTTCATAACAACGCTCTACCAATCAGCCATTTACACCCCCATGACGGATTTGAAGGATTTTCCGTCCCTTTTTAATTCCGGTCTTACAGGCTAAGTTCCCCCAGCCTTTTCCCCAGCACCGGATGCACCACACCCGGTGCTATTTTCCACTAACGGCATCATGACAAGCCTATATCTGCCTGACACAGATTCCCCCTACTCTGGTACTTGCAACATCCATTTCCAAACCGGAAGAACCTGAATAGCATGTCCCTGTTCCACAAATTCCTCCTCCTCCTCCATCGTCAAAATAAGAAGCTTACGGCATCCCGTTGCCAAAGCAGCTTCCAATAACCCTTCTATTTCCCGCCGGCGAGTTTCCAGATCATGAATGTCATACGATACTTGTATCAATTGGGAAATCTGTTGTTGTTCTATCACCAAAAAATCACATTCCTTCTTGTTTTTATAATAATGCAGGCTACCCGATAAAGATAAATGACGCCGCAAATGAAGATAGACGATATTTTCCAACAGCTTTCCATGATCATCACTCATCGGGTTCAGCAATATAGAGCGCAATCCATTGTCTATGCAATAATACTTTTTATCACCACTGCTTTCTTTCACCAAAGACGGATCATACTTGGTAAGCGGAAAGAAAAGATAAACAGACTCGGTTTGCACGATAAGATCATAAAGCGTATTTTTACCTATACTGACACCTTGCGATTTCATTTCATTATAAATACGATTGATAGAGGTAGGCTTCGTCAAATTGGCCATCACCCGTTTAATGAAGTAACGTACAGGTTCCGGATTCTTGATCTCGTATCTTTCCACCAAATCTTTATAAAGCATGACAAAAAAATACTCCTGCAAAATTCTTTCCTTATAAATTGTTCCGGCCAGCACCACTTCCGGAAACCCACCCATCGCCAGATAATCCCGAAAAGCCGCAAGTAATTTCGCCCTGTTAGGAAGAGTATAGTAATTTGTATTTATATTTAAGAAACTGCAATATTCCTTGAAAGACAATGGAAATTCTTCATATTGCAAAGTCCTCCCTCTGAGCGAAGTAGAGAGTTCGGAAGATAACATCTTTGAATTACTTCCCGTTATAAAAATATTTTTGCAGGTATGTTCATAAATACGACGTACAAAAGGTTGCCAGCCATCTGCAACCTGTATCTCATCAAAGAACAAATAAGCATTCTTCAAAGATATATCAGGATATAATTCCTGATAAGCCTGAAGGATCTCGTCCAGATTCTCTACATTGAACTGCAAACGCTCATCATCAAAATTCAAAAAAAGAATCTGTTCTTTCTTGATGCCGGAGGATAACAAGTCATTAATAACCAGCAAGAAAAGAGATGATTTTCCACACCGCCTTACACCCGGAACAGTTATTATCTTCCGGCTGTCCACCGGGAGTTTCAACTCACGGGAATATACCGGCACAGGCAATGATTCCTGAAATGTCACTATCAACTCTTTTAGTAATTCTTTCCTTTTCATAAAGACAATATTTATCTAATCTTTCTTTCAGTGAAAGACAAATATAAGCAAAAGTTTCTTTTTAGGAAAGAAAACAAAGAAGTAAAATGAATTAAAGCTCCCCCAGCCTTTTCCCCAGCACCGGATGCACCACACCCGGTGCAATCTCCGCCAGCGGATCCATGACAAACCTCCGTTCCGTCATCAGGGGGTGAGGGATTTCCAACTCCGGCGTATGCAGTATTAAATCGCCGTACAACAAAATATCTATATCAATCAGGCGGTCACTATAATTACCCCCCGCCGACTTCTTCATCCGGCCCAATTCACGCTCTATCGCCTGTGTTTCCCGCAATAGATCCAAAGGAGGAAGCTCACTCTCCACACAGCAGGCGGCATTCAGAAATGAATTTTCAGAAGAAAACCCCCAAGGGGCGGTAACATAAAAAGCGGAAAGGGCAGTAACCTCCCCTATCCGCTCATTTATCTTCCGGACAGCAACATGCAGATTCGACTCTTTATCACCCAGATTGGTTCCAAGTCCTAAATAAACCTTCATACGCTGCTCCCCAACCGGTATTACTTATCCAAAATCAACATGGCGTCACCGTATGTACCGAAACGGTAATCTTCCTTCAACGCTGTGTGATAAGCCTCCATCACCAGATCATAACCACCGTAGGCAGCCACCAGCATCAGCAAAGTGGAAAGAGGCAGGTGGAAGTTGGTAACCATACTGTTGGCTACCGAGAAATCGTAGGGAGGGAAAATGAACTTATTGGTCCAGCCGTCAAACTCCTTCAGATGACCGTCCGTACCTACCGCAGTCTCTATCGTGCGCATCACTGTCGTTCCTACCGCACAAATGTTCTTTCCTTCGTCCTTGGCATTATTCACAATACGGCACGCATCCGCATTGACATACATCTGCTCCGAGTCCATCTTATGCTTGGTAAGATCCTCCACATCTATCTCGCGGAAGTTACCCAGCCCGGCATGCATCGTCACAAAGGCAAAGTCTATACCTTTAATTTCCATACGCTTCATCAGCTCGCGGCTGAAATGAAGTCCGGCAGTGGGAGCTGTCACAGCCCCTTCGTTCTTGGCAAAGATAGTCTGGAAACGCTCGGCATCTTCCTCTTCTACCGGACGACGGATGAAACTGGGCAGCGGAGCCTCTCCCAACGCATACAGTGCCTTCTTGAACTCGTCGTGAGAACCTTCATAGAGGAAACGCAGCGTACGTCCACGGGAAGTGGTGTTATCAATCACCTCGGCTACCATGGAATCGTCCTCACCAAAATAAAGCTTGTTACCGATGCGGATCTTACGGGCAGGATCGACCAGCACATCCCACAAGTGAAACTCCTCGTTCAGCTCGCGCAGCAGGAATACCTCGATACGGGCTCCGGTCTTTTCCTTATTTCCATACAAACGTGCAGGGAAAACTTTCGTATCATTAAAGATAAACACATCTTTATCATCAAAATAGTCCAGGATATCCTTGAAGACCTTGTGTTCAATCTTGCCTGTTGATTTGTGAACAACCATCAGACGCGACTCGTCTCTGTACTTCGCCGGATACAAAGCTATTTTATCTTCCGGCAGTTTAAATTTAAATTGCGACAGTTTCATCTTATCTCTCCTTATTCGTTTATAACTTCTTCAATCTCTTGTTGGTCAAGCCATTCCGGGAAACTTTCCACCGACAGGCAGTGCTCCAGTTTCACCTCTCCCACCCGGGTACGTACCAGCCCCGTCAGATGGGCGCCACTATTCAGAGCTTCGCCAATATCACGGGCCAATGCACGGATATAAGTGCCTTTGCTGCACACGACCCTGATTTTAATCTCGGGCAGATTACATTCCAGCAACTCTATCTCGTCTATAATCAGCGTTTTGGCTTTCAACTCCACTTCCTCACCCTTGCGGGCCAGATCGTAAGCGCGCTTGCCGTCTACCTTGCAAGCCGAAAAAACAGGCGGTACCTGTTCTATTCTGCCGATGAAGCGCTGCAAAGTCTCCTCTACCAGCTCGCGGGTGATATGCTCCGTAGGATAGGTGGCGTCTATCTCCTTCTCCAGATCGAACGAGGGAGTGGTAGCCCCCAGCTGCAAGGTGGCAACGTACTCCTTGGTGTGGTACTGGAACTCCTCAATGCGTTTCGTCGCCTTACCCGTACAAATAATCATCACTCCGGTGGCCAGCGGATCCAATGTCCCGGCATGTCCCACCTTTATCTTCTTCACCCCCAGTTTGCGGCAAATATGGTATCTGATCTTGTTCACCACTGCAAACGAAGTCCATTTCAGCGGCTTGTCAAAGTATAAAACTTCTCCTTCTTTAAAATTCATTCAATTATATCAATGTACACGCTATCGTAACAGCACCGGCAATGGCACAATAGATAGCAAAATAAATCAACTTGCCCTTCTTCACAATATTAATCATCCACTTGCAAGCTACACAGCCTGATATGAAAGCTGCCAAAAAACCTACAACCAGTGACAATACAGATATATCCGACGTTCCGGACGCAGCCCCTTTCACAATCTTCATGCCATCCAGCAACGCCTCACCTAATATGGGAGGAATCACCATCAGGAAAGAGAACTGGGCCAGTTTCGCCTTGTTGTCTCCCAACAGCAGCCCCGTAGCAATGGTAGTGCCCGAACGAGATAATCCTGGTATCACGGCACAAGCTTGTGCCAGACCTATAATAAACGCATCCTTCATGCTAATGTTCTCTTTTACACGAGGTTTTGCATAATAAGAGAAAGTAAGCAGCAGAGCTGTCAGCAACAGCATGCAACCCACAATGAGCAAGCCGGAACCGAAAATCTCTTCCACATAATCTTTAAAAAACACGCCCACAATGCCGATAGGAATCATGGATATCAAAATATTGATCACATATTTTGTCTCCGCATTCATTTCGAACTTGAACAAGCCGCGGAATATCCAGTCTATTTCTTTCCACAAGACAACCAACGTACTGAGTACCGTAGCCACATGCACTGCTATGGTAAAAGTCAGATTGTCTTCCCCTTGTATGCCAAACAATGCCGAACCGATGGCCAGATGACCACTACTGCTGACCGGCAGATATTCTGTCAATCCCTGGAGCAAACCAAGGATCAATGCCTCAAACCATTCCATCCTTTAAATAAAATTAAGAATTAAAAAATTAAGAATTAATCACTTCTTCCTTGTCCTTCGGTTTGCGGACAATGCCGTAAATCATAAATATAAAACCAAAGAAGCATACGGCGGGAGCCACCTTGATGCGGCGTACACTAAAGATGTCCGGCTCAAAATATCCTTCTGTCGAACTGGGTCCTGTCATCAGCAGGAAACCGACAATAATCACTGCCATGCCTATGGCTAGCAATATAAAATTAATTTTATCAAAGGCGAATTTCTGTCTGTCCATATTCTTTTATTATTAAATGTAATACAACGCACTAGCTTTCATGCGCAAGTATTTGTTGATCGATATATATGCACACATAAAGGTAATAACCACACCAAACACAAAAACAGAACCCATTACCATAAGCATGGTCATAGGAGTAATAATCTCAATCAATTCGGGTTCATATCTTACCAGCCCGTACGCCATTCCTATCAATGCCGCATCCGCCATGGCGGCAGCCAATACACCGATCCATATATTCCGCACCAGAAAAGGACGGCGGATAAATCCCCAACTTGCCCCTACCAGTTTCATGGTATGAATCAGAAAACGCTTGGAGTAAATGGCCAGACGGATGGTGTTATTGATCAGCGCAAAAGAGATAAGGGTAAGCAGCGCAGCCAGTCCCAGCAGCAAAAAGCTGATTTTCCGAATGTTGCTGTTCACCGCATCCAATAGATCCTGAGGATAGTTGATCTCCATCACCTTCTTGTTCTGCATAATTTTTTGCTCTATCCAGGAGATGCTGTCCGAATGGGCATAGTCGGCATTCAGTTTTATTTCAATAGAGGCTGTGAAAGGGTTATATCCCAGAAATTCAGCCGGGTCTGTGCCCATCGCTTCGGTCTGTTCTTTCAAGGCCTGATCTTTCGATATATAGGAAGTTTCTTTCACAAAAGGCTCTTCATTCAATTTTTTCTGGAATTTCAAAGCATCCGTCTCTTTCATGTCATCACTGATGAGTACGGAAAAACTGATGTTCTCGCGTACATACCTGGACAAGTTGTTGGCAGACAGCACGAAGAATACCACCATCCCCAACAAGAGCAACACCAGCATCGTACTGATGCTGGAAGTAATGAACTGCATATCGAAAAAGGACCCTGACTTTTTTCCCATAATCACTTCTTTCTGAATACATAAATCATTGAACTACTGCGTTCTTTTTTCGCCAGTGAACTGAACCAGGCCAACATACCTGTCCACATTCCCTTCAAAAAGGACAAACGGCTGCCTTTATATTTTTCCGTCAGCATGGATACATAAAAAGCATCAAAAGGCATCGGATGCTGTTCCGCTAATTTAAAACCATGCTTGACCCCGAATTGTTGCATGACGGAAGGGGTAAAATGCCATAAATGACGGGGCACATCGTATGCCGCCCACCATTCCTTATACTTTTCCGCGTCATACGAACTGGCATTGGGCACAGCCACTACCAGCACTCCCCTCTCCTTTAACAGTCCGGCCAGTCTCTCCCACGTTTCATTCAGATGTTCCAGATGCTCCATCACATGCCATAGAGTAATGGCGTCAAAAGACTCATCGGCATACCCAGCCAACGCGTCCTCGGCATCTACATCCAGTTCAAAATGTTCTTTGGCAAACGCACGCGCCTGCGGGCTTTTCTCAATGGCTTTCACCCGCCAGCCACGTTCTTTCATGGCATTGCTGAAATATCCGGTACCTGTACCGATGTCCAGCAACGTACCCTTGCTCAGGCCGGAGGTGCGTTTTATCAGCTTGGCTTTGCGCGACAACATATACTTGCGCACCTCGTGATATACACGGTTCATCAGCCCCTTGCGGGTATCGGTGTGTGAAATGTAATCGGGAGTCTCATAATACCGCCCTATCTCGGCTTCCACGGGTACGCCTTGTGTAAAGATAAAGCCACAGTCATCGCAGCGAACCAAACTGAATTGTTCGCCCGAAGCATAGTGATCCGTACAAGTGATTGCATGTCCCAAATGTTTTCCGCCGCACAACGGACAAGTATTTATTTTGAGTATATCCACTTTTTGCCCTAATTTGCTGCAAAATAACAAATAAATTGAATGAGAAGGGCTATCCTTTAAGTACTTTTAAGAGTATAAGTTAAGAATTCGTTTTCAGGCAATGCCCAGCAGTTCCACTTCGAATATTAATGTAGAGAAAGCGGGAATCGGCCCGCTTGTACGGCTGCCGTATCCCATGGTATAAGGAATATAAACCACCCATTTATCTCCTACATGCATACGTTGAAGTGCCAGCTGCCATCCCTCTATGACATCACACAGCCGGAAAGCTTCGGGACAGTTACGGTTATATGAATTATCAAACTCTTTCCCGTTTATCAGACTCCCCCGATAATGAACGGTGACAATACTGCGGATCGTAGGTGAAACTGTACCCGTACCTGTCTGCAATACTTTGTAAAACATATTACAAGGCAAAGGGCAAATGCCTTCCTGTGTAGAAAGAACTTGCAAATACTGCAAGTTCTTTTCCTTATATTCTTCTTTCTTCCCCATCAGAACACCTCTTCTCCCTTCAATGTAGCCGAGCTGGCCTCGGTGATGCGTACATGGACAAAATCACCGATACGATGATTGCTACGATCAAAGACCACCACCTTATTTTGCTGTGTACGGCCAAAAAGTTGTTCTCTGGAACGCTTGGAAACACCTTCCACCATCACTTCGAAGGTCTTGCCCACATCACGGGCGTTGCTCTCGGCAGAAAGACGGTTCTGCAATTCAATGATTTCATTCAGCCGGCGTATCTTGATCTCTTCGGGCACGTCATCCGGCAGATGCTTGGAAGCATACGTTCCGGGGCGTTCGGAGTATTTAAACATAAAGGCGGAATCATACGCACATTCACGCATCAAGGATAAGGATTCCTGATGGTCTTCTTCCGTTTCCGAATGATAGCCCGAGAAAATATCAGTACTCAGACCACAATCGGGAATGATACGGCGGATAGCCGCTACCCTTTCCAAATACCACTCACGGGTATATTTGCGGTTCATCAGCTTCAAGATGCGCGAGCTGCCGCTTTGCACCGGTAAATGAATATGCTTGCACACATTGGGCACTTCCGCAATGACCTGCAGGGTTTCGTCACTCATATCCTTGGGATGCGAAGTGGTAAAACGGACACGCATGTCCGGAACCGCCCCGGCCACCGTGCGGAGCAGCATCGGGAAAGTAATCACCTCACCCTCTTTCTCAAAACGATAGGAATTGACATTCTGTCCCAGCAACGTCACTTCTTTATAGCCTTTGGCCGCCAAGTCGCGCACTTCATTCAGAATACTCTCCACATCACGACTGCGCTCGCGTCCGCGGGTATAAGGTACAATGCAATAATGACAGAAATTATTGCAACCACGCATAATAGATACAAAGCCGGAGATATGATTGCCGCAAATACGCGACGGAATCACCTCCCGATAGGTTTCTGTAGTAGAAAGCTCCACATTAATAGCTTTCTCCCCTGCTTCCACCGAAGCGATCAAGTCGGGCAAGGTGAGATAGGCATCCGGTCCCACAACAAGATCTACATGATGGTTCTCAATTAAATCATCTTTCACACGCTCTGCCATACAGCCCAACACGCCGACAATCAGATTCCTACGTTTATTCTTCCTCATGGAGTGGAAAAACTCCAGACGGTTCAGAATCTTTTGCTCCGCATTGTCGCGGATGGAACAAGTGTTCATGAACACAGCGTCCGCCTCATCCAGCGTCTCGCACACATGGTATCCTGCCATCTGCATGATAGAAGCAATCACTTCGCTATCAGCTACATTCATCTGGCATCCGTACGTCTCGATAAACAATTTTTTGTTTTCGGAATCAGTTGCAGATTTAAAGTCTGCTCCTGTTGTTTCTTTCATATTTTCTCTGTTTTATGGTTTCGCAGGCAAAGATACAGAGTTACCGACAAATTAAACGAATAAAAGGGCTGGAAATTGAATATTATAAGAGATTTATGCATTAAACCGTTAAATAATCATAACCGGTGAACAAAAAAGACCGTTAACGTTACCAACGTATGATTATAATTCGCATATTTGCTTTCGAAAAACATTAGATTTTTTCATAGTTAAGGTTTAGGTTAAAAAAATAGGGGAAGACAACTGTGAAGTTCTCTTCCTTTTTTTATGTCCTTTTATAGAGCTAGTTAAGAAATTATTTCCTAACTTTGAGCATTCATTATATAAAAAAAGGAAAGTATGGATATCATTCAGGTTATCATATTTATAGTAATCATTGTTGTGGCCATCGTGCAACAAATCTCAAAAGCCGGCAAAGAGAAGAAAACACCTTCCCCCAAGGAAGTGCTTACAGATATGTTTCCTGAAATAGGAGAGGAGAACATAAGAGAGGAGCTTCCTGTTTCTCCCACCCGGAAAGTCCGCAAACCTCAGACTCACCGTATGCAGCATCAGCTGGTGGTAAAGCAAACGCCAGCCTCCCCCCGGGAAGAAGCCAAAAAGGAAAAACGGACTCCCATCAAACTGAGCACCAAAGAAGAGGCGCGGCGCGCTTTCATTTATTCAGAGATTTTTAATCGCAAATATTAATAACAACTATACTAATAAGAATAACACATTGAATATCATGGGATTTAATATTATTTCCGCAGCCGAAGCAGCCAGCTGTATCAAGCATGGCTACAACATCGGACTTAGTGGCTTCACTCCGGCAGGAACACCGAAAGCCGTAACACCCGAAATTGCAAAAATAGCAGAAGAAGAACATGCCAAAGGTAATCCGTTCCAAATTGGTATTCTCACCGGCGCCTCTACAGGAGATGCTACAGATGGCATCTTGGCCAGGGTAAAAGCAATCCGTTACCGTGCCCCTTACACAACCAACCCTGATTTCCGCAAAGCTGTAAACAACGGTGAAATAGCATACAATGACATCCACTTGTCACAAATGGCACAGGAAGTACGTTATGGCTTCATGGGTAAAGTAAATGTCGCTATTCTGGAAGCATGCGAAATCACACCCGACGGCAAAGTATATCTGACAGCCGCCGGAGGTATCGCTCCTACCATTGCCCGTCTGGCAGACAAAATAATTATCGAACTGAATGCCGCCCACAGTAAAAACGGCATGGGCCTGCATGATGTTTATGAACCGCTTGACCCGCCTTACCGCCGTGAAATTCCCATCTTCAAACCCAGTGACCGCATCGGCTTGCCCTACGTGCAGGTAGATCCGAAGAAAATAATCGGTGTAGTGGAAGTGAACACCCCCGACCAAGCCCGCTCGTTTACCGCACCGGATCCTATCACCGACCAGATTGGACAGAATGTAGCCGATTTCCTGGCAGCCGATATGAAACGAGGTATTATCCCTGCCGGCTTCCTGCCGTTGCAAAGCGGAGTGGGCAACATTGCCAATGCCGTATTGGGTGCCCTGGGACGGGACAAGACAATCCCCGCTTTTGAGATGTACACGGAAGTATTGCAGGATGCAGTGGTGGACCTGATCCGCCAGGGACGTGTAAAATTTGGAAGTACCTGCTCATTGACTGTCACAAACGAATGTCTGCAAAGTATTTATGATGATATCGACTTCTTCCGCGACAAACTGGTCATGCGTCCGTCTGAAATCTCAAACAGTCCGGAGATTATCCGCCGTCTCGGTGTTATATCCATCAATACAGCCATCGAGGCAGATATTTACGGCAATGTGAACTCTACCCACATCAGCGGCACCAAAATGATGAACGGCATCGGTGGTTCCGGTGACTTCACCCGCAATGCCTATATTTCCATCTTTACTTGTCCGTCCGTGGCAAAAGAAGGAAGAATCAGTGCCATTGTTCCCATGGTTTCCCATGAAGACCACAGCGAACACGATGTCAACATCATTATCACCGAACAAGGTGTTGCTGACTTACGCAGCAAGAGTCCGGTAGAACGAGCCAAGGCTATCATCGAAAATTGCGCACATCCGGATTATAAGAACATCCTTTGGGATTATGTGAAAATGTCTTCCAAAGGACAGACTCCTCATTGTATTCCGGCTGCACTGGCCATGCACGATACGCTGGCCAAGAAAGGGGATATGCGCCTGATAGACTGGGCAGAATATAAATAGTCATTACTTACTGTATCTCATACGTTTCCGGTCGATACGATGTATCCGGCCGGAAACTTTTTATATAGGCTCTACCTTTTTGTATAAAAAACAATATCTTCCACCTTTTTAATCAAAAAATACACGGACTATTTTCATAATTATTCTATTTTTGCCGTATAACTAATCATTTTTATATTTTACTATGAGAAACAAGATTCTATATTTATTCGCCTCCCTTGTGATGCTGAGTGGTTGCAACAGTCAGCCGGCTTATAAAAACAGCAATTTATCTCCTGAAGAACGGGCAGAAGATTTATTGCAGCAACTTACCTTAGAAGAAAAAGTGGCCTTAATGATGGACAACTCCAAACCTGTCGAAAGATTGGGCATCAAACCTTATAACTGGTGGAACGAAGCCTTGCACGGAGTGGCACGAAGCGGACTGGCTACTGTTTTTCCGCAGCCTATAGGCATGGCTGCTTCTTTTGATCCCGACGCCATACATACCATCTATACCGCAGTATCGGACGAAGCCCGGGCCAAAAACGCCGCATACTCGGCAGCGGGAAGCTACGAACGGTATCAAGGCCTGACCATGTGGACACCCACCGTCAATATTTATCGTGATCCCAGATGGGGGAGAGGTATTGAAACGTATGGAGAAGACCCTTACCTGACAAGTGTCATGGGGGTGAACGTGGTGAAAGGATTGCAAGGCACGGATGCTGATCAAAAATACGATAAAATACACGCCTGCGCCAAACACTTTGCCGTCCATTCAGGACCGGAATGGAACCGTCATGAGTTCAATGCGGAAAATATCAAACCGCGTGACTTGCATGAAACTTACCTTGTGCCTTTTGAAGCATTGGTGAAAGAAGCGAAAGTAAAGGAGGTAATGTGCGCCTACAACCGGCTGGAAGGCGATCCTTGTTGCGGAAGCGACCGGCTGCTGATACAAATCCTCCGTCAGGACTGGGGATATGACGGCATTGTACTTTCAGACTGTGGCGCCATTGACGATTTCTATCGGGAAAAAGGACACAAGACACATCCGGACGCTGAATCGGCTTCTGCCGCTGCTGTATTGAGCGGTACGGATCTGGAATGTGGCTCCAGTTATAAAGCCTTGGTAGAAAGCGCTAAAAAAGGCTTGATCAGCGAAAAAGATATTGATGTATCTGTAAAACGACTGCTAAAGGCACGCTTTGAATTGGGGGAAATGGATGATCCTGACAAAGTGGAATGGACCAAAATCCCTTATTCGGTGGTTTGCTCGGCAGAACACGACTCTCTGGCACTAGATATAGCACGCAAATCAATGACGCTGTTACTGAACAAAAATAATATCCTGCCACTGAAACGCGGTGGACAAACCATCGCTGTCATGGGACCTAACGCAAATGACTCTGTAATGCAATGGGGTAATTATAACGGTACTCCCAAACATACGATCACCTTATTGGAAGGTATCCGCTCGGTCATGGGAGAGAATGACAAGCTGATCTATGAACAAGGTTGCAGCTGGGTAGAGCGCTCACTAATCAGAAGCGTTTTCAACCAGTGCAGTTCTAAAGAAGGTCCCGGATTCTCAGCCCGATATTGGAACAACAAGGAATATGAAGGAAATGCGGCGGCCACCGCACAACTCACCACACCGTTCCGTCTCTGCACGTCCGGAGCCACTGTATTTGCTCCCGGTGTGAACCTGACTGATTTCTCGGCCATCTATCAAAGTGTATTTACTCCCCAAGAAACAGGTGAGGTTATTTTCAACTTTTATAGCTGCGGTGCCACACAACTGCTGGTAAACGGTGAAGAGGTCAAGAAATTCACTAACAAACACGGGGGTAGGGGACAGACCCATATCATGCACGCAGAAGCAGGCAAACCATACGATATAGAAATCCGGTTCCAATATTTCAGTGGAGACGCACAACTGAATTTCGATCTTGGATTTAAAGAGGAAGTGAACATAAAGAACACTGTGGCAAAAGTGAAAGACGCGGATATCGTAGTATTTGCAGGTGGTATTTCTCCAAGCCTGGAAGGAGAGGAGATGGGGGTTAATTTACCGGGATTCCGCAGAGGAGACCGCACTGACATCGAGCTACCGGCTGTTCAACGCGAATTGATAAAAGCACTATGTGATGCCGGAAAGAAAGTGGTTTTTGTCAATTTCTCCGGATCGCCCATTGCCATGGAACCCGAAACCCACTATTGCCAGGCCATTTTACAGGCATGGTATCCGGGACAATCCGGAGGTAAGGCTGCTGCCGAAGTCTTGTTTGGCGATTACAATCCTGCCGGACGTCTGCCGGTAACTTTCTACCGGAATACGGCACAATTACCCGATTTTGAAGATTACAATATGACAGGACGCACTTACCGTTATTTTAAAGGTGATCCTCTTTTCCCGTTCGGTTATGGTTTGAGTTATACCACTTTTAACTATGGTGACATCAAACTGGATCAAACTGTTAAAGTAGGGGAAACCGCCAGAATTGTTGTTCCTGTAACCAATACCGGCGAACGTGACGGAGAAGAAACAGTACAAGTATATCTGAAAAAACAAGGAGATACGGAAGGACCGGCTAAAACATTGCGCGCCTTCAAACGTGTACAAATCCCTGCCGGAAAAACAGTCAATGTAGAACTGGAACTAACCCCCAAACAACTGGAATGGTGGGACACGCAGACCAATACGATGCGCACCTTGGCCGGAAACTTTGATATAATGGTAGGGGGTAATTCTAAAGATGCTGAATTACAAGTAAAGACGCTGACACTACAATAATTACTCCGAATAAATAATCTGCGGCATTTTTGTTTCAAATATAGAGTTTAAAACAAAAATGCCGCACTTAATAAAATATCAGAATAAAAAATCTATTTATTCAAATGAAGGCAAAGTAACGAAGAAATTAGAATTCGGCGTATGCTGTGACTTGATAATCTCTTTCATTTGCTTTACAATATCCGGATGTCCGGCAGCGATATCATGGTCTTCATGAATATCTGTGGCAAGATTGTAAAGAAACGGCTTTCCTTTTTTCACAACCATCTTCCAGTCTCCCATACGTACACCAATCTGATCGGTTTCGTCAAATTCCCAATACAAGAAATCATGCTCTTTCTGTCCTTCCTGTCCTAGCAAAGTCGGAGCAAAGGAAATACCATCAAAATAATCCACTTTCTTTTTCTTATTGGTATACTTTTTCACATAATTCTTCACACCTGCCAAATCACAGAAAGTAGGCATCAAATCATAGAAAGCCAACTGATGATCATTGACCGTTCCTTCGGGTACTTTGCCCGGCCAACGTACAATGAACGGAATACGGATACCTCCCTCATAACATTGACGTTTCAATCCACGAAGTTTGCCGTCACGACCAAAAAAGGTAGGATCAGCTCCTCCTTCTTCATGAGGGCCATTGTCACTGGTGAAAATCACAATCGTATTATCATCCAGTCCTTTTTCCTTCAACTTTTTCAAGACTTCCCCCACATAATAGTCCAGACGGGTAATCATACCGGCAAACTGTGCATGAGTATGCACCGATGGATTATATCGCGAACCTTCCGAGCCACCCCATGTCTTGTCATTGAAAAACTTCTTCTGATATCTTTCCAGAATGGAATCCTCGGGTTGTGCCAGCTCGGCATGGGGCAGGGTATAGGTAAAGATACCGAAGAACGGCTGCCTGCCGTCTTGTTTGTCCAGCCACTTCATCGCCTCTTCATGAATCATATCCGCCGAATACTGGGAACGCTTGAAATAATCCTTGCCAAACATGGGATAGTTGATGTTCTCATCCATCACCACACGGACCACTGCCGTATCGCCTGCCGACTTGCTATATCGGTTCAAGAAGTTAGGATAATATAAATGAGCCTGAAACTGACAGATATAACCATAATATTCATCAATCCCCCGCTTGTCCGGAGTAGAAACAGAACCTTCATAGCCCCCTGCCCATTTGCCAAACATACCGGTGGTATAACCGTTATCTTTCATTATTTCAGGTATAATCACATGGCCGGGATCGTATGGATGCTGCCCCACCACAGAATAATCCTCATTTACGCCATATTTCACCATGGGGACATCACGCCAGTATTCTTTATTTCCACGTACTTCACAGTGTCCGGAGTGTTGCCCGGTCATAAATGAAGCACGAGATGGAGCACTTACCGGACTACCGGCATACGCCTGTGTAAAACGCATACCTTCCTTAGCCATATTATCAATATTCGGCGTACTGATGTAGGGCTGACCATAACACCCTAAATCACCATACCCCATATCATCACACATTATATAAATGATATTCGGTTTAGGGGTTTTCTGGGCATAAGCACCTAATAAAGGAAATGCCAGCCCACTGGTTAAAAGAAAGAGGTTTCGATTTTTCATTATACAGTTTATTGAATTAGTTTTTCTTTGAGCAAGATATGGAAAATATTCCAATTGATGAAATAATAAAGTCGCCTCAAATAAAAATTATATAAAGACGACTTTATATTAACATTTACCTATTTACCAACCTGGATTCTGTTCCAAAGCAGGATTCAACAATATTTCAGTTGTCGGAACCTGATATAAATAATATTTCTCCAACCATCCTTTGCCCTCTTTCAATGGGTCATTGAACAAATACAGATATCCCTCTTTCATTGTCCCTGTTGCTCCATCCGAATAGCCTGTCTCCGTGTTATACAAAGTATATCCCGCCGCTGCCGCCTTTTCTTTTGAAAGCCATAATCCTGTTGCAGTCTTATTCAAGAACCAAGGTGCCATTCTCCAACGTCTGATATCATAGAAACCAAAACCTTCTCCCATCAGCTCAATAATTCTTTCACGACGTATCTCCCATAATACAGGATCCACTAAAATGCCATTATCATTGCCTTTAGGGTAGTATTTGCCACGATTAGGATCAAAACTATCATTAATATCAGCAACAACCATTTGAGCAACTCCAGCACGGTCACGCAATTTATTAATAGTAATATCAGCAACTGGTTGATTGAATTGTCCTGCTTCAAACATGGCTTCGGCATAATTCAATAAAACCTCTTCTATCTTAAAAATAGGCTTGTCGGCTGTGTTTTGTGCACCGTTATTAAAACTCTTTTCCCACTGGCTCCAATTCTTCCAGACATAATAGCCCGATCGGCATGTAACAAACGCCCCTGTTCCCAATCGAGGAATTTCAGGAACCAACGAAGCACTCCAGTTCTGACCGGGCAAACGTTTCATACCTGTACCCGGATTAGAACATGATTCATTAGGTTTCATAATATCAATATATTCACGATCGGCAGGATCATCTGTATATGACCAAGTAGGATAGTCTCCTTTACCCGCTTTTACTTTGTAAGGAGGGATTACGGTATGATACAAGCGGGGGTCTCTATCACGGAATGTGGCATACATATCCTTGTCACCATGATAACTGGAAGCATGATTCAAAATAGGTTTACCGTTTTTCATCAAATATAGATCAACGGTCTTTTGATTCATCTCCACATAATGCGAAGAGGTATGCTCCATATAACTATAGTTACAGTTATTGATATCATCGACATATTCCTTATATAGAATCACTCCCGGAATCCCCTTTAAACTTTCCGTTGTCCACATCTCGCCATAACCCGCAGCAGGCTGTCCGTCCGTGCCATAATATAAAGTAGGATAATCATCCATCAATAACTTGGACACACGAATACATTCCGTGAAATACTTATCATAATCTCCAAGCTCATGATATTTGCGCCACGTTCCCTCACGTAATGTAAAACGTGAAATAGCCGCACGAATACAGTCACGATTAATGGTGTTATCACCATCCCTGCTTTGGAAATCGCCTATATTTTCTTCCGCCCATTTCAAACGGTCCAGAACTTTATCCGCCACTTCTTTACGAGCCACCCGAGGACCATACGCCTCGGGAGATTCATCATTCAGAACGGTTTCTATCCAAGGAATATCACCAAAACGATTTATCAGTTCCATATACCAGTAAGAATGGAAAAAATAACCTACTGCCTTCCAATGGTTTTTCTCAACATCCGTCAGATTGGAACCATCAATGTGCGTCAGCATCATATTGATACGACGCAAGTATCCAAAGCTCCAGCCATTTCCCGTAGCTGTACTTGTTATCTTCTGGTAAGCATAATTATTAGAGCTGGACTCATACTTAGAATCCATAAAACCTGCATTTATATCTCCTTGATAGTGAGAATTTTGCCCTATGCCATTTACAGAGGTAGCGATATCCGTGTTTGAAAACATCTCATAACAAGGCCACATAAATGCCAAAAAATTATCGTATGACTTAAAAACGGTTTCTTCCGTCGGATCAGTTACCGGAAGTTTATCCAAAAAACTATCGTTACATCCCGAGAGCGTAACGCCTGCCAAGATGGCAAAACTTATAAATATCTTTTTCATATTGCTTACTCGATTAAAAGGTGATTTATAATGTAAGGTTTATACCAAATGAAACTGTGCGCGATGCAGGATAGTTCCAATTCAAAGTCTCCGGATCAATTCCCTTCGGTAATGATGAAAACGTAGCCAAATTTTCAATGCTGACAAATGCTTTCAACTGCTTCAATGTCAGCTTCGACACCCATGCCTTAGGAACTGTATAGGACAGAGTTACATTTTTAATACGTAAATAAGAAGCATCTGACAGAAATTTGTCCGATTGACGATAGTTAGAGCCTTGATTTCCATAATTTCCATAAACACGTGGAAATTCAGCATTCGGATTGCTGCAAGTATAATCACCTGCTGCTAAATCGGCCGGTTTCCAATAATTGCTCAAATCATCATACAAAGGTACAAATTTAAAATCCGCGTATAAAGGCATATTCAATGTATTGGCAATCCAAGCGTCACGTTTACCTGTTCCCTGCAAGAAGATATTCAAATCAAAACCTCCATAACTAGCCCCCAAATTGATACCATATAGATAACGAGGCATATTGTTCCCGATAACTTTACGGTCTCCCGGATTGTCCACTGTGTTATTACCGGAAGTAATGATATTTTCTTTCCCTTCTTCATCTCTCAAGTTTTTAAACTTCAAATCACCCGGCCGCGGTGAATATCCCTCCAAAGCGGTAATTCCATCCTTTAATATCCAAGACGAGGTGCTTTCAAAATCATCAACTGTATAAAATCCATTAGCTTCATAACCCCAGATTTCTCCTATTTCCTTTCCTTCATAATAATTCCAAAAAGTATTTCCGTTGCTCAATGTGCTCGTTAGTATTTTTGACTCATTGGAATTATATTTCATTATTTTAGATTTACTGTCTGACAAGTTGAAACCAACACGATAACTTACTTTACCAATCTGATCTCTCCAGTTCAAATTTAGTTCCCAGCCAGTAGTACGCATGTCGGCCGTATTCTGATATGGGGCGCTCGCACCTACCACCCCCGGTAACTGCATACCTGGAGCAAGCATACCTTTAGTATCCCGTTGATACCAATCAAATGTACCATTCAAACGATTGTTCAGCAAAGATATATCCAATCCGAAATCCAGTGTCCCCACTTTTTCCCATGTAAAGCTGTTGCTGACCAACGCTGGTAATGAACTAATGGCGGTTACAAAATCACTACCTGATAACCATCCGTTATACTTATTATTCAATTCCATAGTCGGAGTATAGGAATAAGAGGGAACATTCTGATTACCAATCTCACCATAAGATGCACGTATTTTCAATCCTCCCAGCCAATCGCGTGTAGCTTCCATGAATTTTTCCTGTGCAATCTGCCAGCCCACAGAAACAGAAGGGAAGAAACCAAACCGGTTTTCTTTGGGAAATTTAGAAGAACCGTCATAACGTCCATTCACTTCTAAAAGATATTTGTCTCTATAATTATAATTCACACGAAAGAAACCACCACGCACGGCAAATTCATCATAAGAGTCATTGACCTTGATGGTAGAAGTTCCTGATCCCATAGCAGGAATATCTGTAATAGCCTGTCCATAAGAGTAGGCATCTAAAGTTTCTTTATATTTCGATTCCTGATTGAAACCAGCCATAACCTTAAAACGATGATCGCCTAAAGAAAAATCATACGTCCCATACAGGTTGAAAGCATTATAGTCTGTATATTGCTTGTACTTACGCAGATAATCATTGGTCGGAGTTACATCTTTACCTCCTTGTATAGTAGTATAGGGCACACTTCCGGTATACCAATGATAATCATATATATTCTTATCAAATGTATATTCAAATGCAATCTCCAACCCTTTCAGAGGCTTCAAAATAGATTTTAAAAAAATACGCGGATTGTCATTAATCGTTTTTGAAGGATTTGACCATTCTACCTGATTCCTCGGAGTAAAATAGGGTAGTCCTTCTCCACCCAAATCATCCGCTCCCTCCGGACACACTCCTTCGGGATAGAAAGATGCCAGACGAGTGGAATAAATACCACCCAAAGCTGATGCCGGCAAAGTCTTTTTACTATGTGCATAGCTTAGTGTAGCTTCTTGTGTGAACCAAGATGTAATATCTGCGGAAACAAAACTGCTTACATTCATTCTGTCATATTTATCTTTATTAGTCACTAGAATACCATCATTCGATAAATAACCAGCGGATAATCTATATCTCAATTTATCCGTACCGCCGGTAGCAGAAATATTATGAGTCATCTGAAAACTGGTTTCGAGCATATTCTTCACCAAGTCCTTTTCATTCATATAATAAAGTGACCCATCCGTATCCTTATAAATACCATCCCCCATAGTCTGCAATGAAGAAGGATCTTGTTGATATTGCTTCAACAACTCCATCCATCTACTTACACTAGGAGCCCCGGGAGTCCAAAACTGATCACCGGCAGCATCCGAGTAAGCTTGCAGATAATCCATTAGCGGAGCTTGTTTGGGAAGGTTTATAGCATTCGAAAAGGCAAAATTATTATTATAATTCAATTGAAAACTAGTACCACCTTTAGGACGTTTGGTAGTAATCAGAATAACACCACCTGCTGCACGCGCACCATAAATAGCTGCCGAAGCAGCATCTTTCAAAACAGTTACCGTCTCAATATCTTCAGGATTAATCATATCAATATCACCTTCCACATTATCAATCAGTACCAACGGTTCAATGGTATTACCATACGAACCATCATCGTTCTTTATACCGACAGAATAAGCTCCGCGAACCTGAAATTTCTTCCCTTGTCCTGGATCATTACCATTACTTGAAACAAGTAATCCCGGCACGGTTCCTTGCAACGCCTCAGCGGCATTAACCAGCGGACGGTCACCAATCACTTCATCCATTTTGACCGAGGCAACAGCTCCTGTCAGGTTTGCCTTTTTCTGTGAGCCGTAGCCCACTACCACCACTTCGTCTAAAGTTTCAGTATCCTCACGCAATACCACCTGAATGGTTTTTGTATCATGCACGGCTATTTCTTGAGATTTATAACCAATATAACTTATTTGTAACTTCACAGGAAATTCAGGAACTTCTAAAGAAAATTTTCCATCAAAATCCGTGATACACCCGTTAGTAGTCCCCATTACCACAACAGAAGCACCGATAATCGGTTCCTTTGCCACATCCATTACTAATCCGGTAATTGTATTCTGTCTTGCTTGCTGAGGCTTATAAACAGAAATATGTTCCCCTTCCACTTTATAGCAGATATTTCTCCCTGCAAACAACATCTCAAGCACTTCTTCCACACTTTTATTTCTGACATCAATAGACACTTTCTCATTCATATTGATATCATTATTGCGAACAAGGAAAGAGTAACCGGTCTGCTTTTCAATCTCATGAAAAACCCGGCTCAAAGCTACTGAATGCTGTTGCATAGAAAACCTTGCCTCCTGAATAGGCAATGCGGCCATAGCGACGTTCCCCCATAGTAGAAATGAAACGACCCATACAAGAGAGAACCAATGTTCCCTACGAACTTTACAAAAGTTTTTTTTCATACTTAGAATTTTTAGTTAACAATTATTTAGGCATGTACTTCTTATTTATCCGTCAACGGTCTGTAACGACTATTGTTTTTCCTTTCTTTCTCCACATAAACTTATTATCCACATCCAGATAAGAAAGGATTTCATCCAAGGTCAGATTCGCATCTATACTTCCTGAAAAATATTCAGTATAGACTTTCCGGGACTGCACAAGTATCTGTACGTCATATTTTTTTTCGATTGATTTCAAAATATCAAATAACTTTTCATTGACAAATACCAATCTTCCTGTAGTCCAAGCTGCTTGAGAAGAAGCATCTATCTTCCTCATAAACAAAACCTTATCATCCTTATTAAAAACAGCCTGTTCATCAGGGGAAAGCAGTATATTCTTTTTAGCATCTGAAGTAGTATAAACATTCACACTACCCTCTACAAGACTCACTTTTATTTCTGCATCATCAGGATAAGAAGCTACATTAAATGTCGTACCCAGCACTTGTATATTCAGTTCCCCCGTATGGACGATAAAAGGTTTGCGCACATTCCTGGCAACTTTGAAATAAGCCTCACCCGAAAGAAAAACTTCCCGGTCAGCCTGATGCCGCAACAAAGCATCATATTTTAAAACCGTTCCCCCATTCAGAAAAACAATGGTACTATCGGGTAATAGTAATTTTGAACTAGCTCCCTGGGGAATTTCAATCTGACAATAGGAGGGAGCAAGAACCTCTTGACCAGACGAATGATATAAATAAAAGCACGTTATGCTGCAACCAATCAGCAAAGCCCATACAGCCACACTTCCCCAAACGCTTATTTTGCGGAAAAATGAATGTTTACGGGAAGAATGAAAATTTAAAGTATCACGCAATTGTTCTAAATTCCGCTCTTTCCTGCGTGCAAACCAAGAAGAGGAAGCCAATGCATAGGTACGGGATATCTCACGATATTTTTCGCGACAAGCATTGTCTTTTTTTAACAATATAATTAACTTCTGCATATCCTCAGACGAGATCCCGCCTTTCAGATAATCCAGCATTATTCGTTCAAATTCATCTATTTGGCTATTCATTTTATATCTTTAAAGTTACTTACTATAAATAATACACAAGCAACAGACAAAACATTTAAGCCAAAACATGTTTTTTTTCATCTTTTTTTTAGAAAAGAAAAAATAATAGGATCCCTATCCTAGATCCCACTTTTTCTTTTATTTTATCCATGGCGTTTTTTACATGCACCCTGACTGTATTGACCGAAATATTATTTTTATCTGCAATCTCTTGAGGAGTCAGATCGGAATAAAGATATTGTTCAAAAATGAACCTGCATTTATCCGGTAAGGAAGACACTATATCTTGGACTTGTTTTTCTAAATCGGCCAATTCCATTTCTTGCAAAGGAGAACATCCGGAAGCACAATATTCTTCCTGATACTCAAGCAATGCTTTACGGTATTCATCTATAATCCTCTCACGACTGTAAAGTGAACGAAGGTAGTTCAAACACCCGTTCTGAACAACGCGTATCAAATAAGCATGAATAGGAAAAGATAATTCAGCACGTTTATACCATATTTTAGCAAAAGCCTCATTTACTATATCCTGTGCTTCAACAGGGTTAAAGATATAAGAATTAGCGCAAGCACAGAGATAGACAAAATAGCTATTGTACAAAGTTTCAAAAGCTTTCTCATCCCCTTTGTTTATTCTTTCAATCAGATCTTTATCTACTATATTAGTGTTCATTTTCAGCAGGACTATAATATTGCAAATATAGCATTTCTTAAAATAACTATGCCAATAAAACTATTTCTTATTAAAAAATTCTAGCAATAATCAATAAAAAAAGAAATAAGTTCCAGCTCATAATCTGAAGAATAATCTTTAACTTTGTTTTCGACGAAAATCAAACTATAAATAAAATGAACAAAAAGCTATTATTCTCCCTGTTACTGGCAGGGACAGCTTTCACCGGACATGCCGATGAGGCTAGGTTACTCCGTTTCCCCGCTACCAACGGCTCCGACATTGTCTTTTCCTACGCCGGAGACCTGTACAAAGCACCCTTGAACGGAGGAGAAGCACAGAAACTGACTTCCCATATCGGTTACGAAATGTTCGCACGTTTCTCTCCGGATGGAAAATCAATCGCTTTCACCGGTCAATATGACGGGAACACAGAAGTATACTTGATTCCGACCGACGGGGGAGAGCCGCAACGGCTTACCTACACGGCAACGAACAGCCGGGACGACCTGGGAGACCGGATGGGGCCTAACAACATCGTAATGACCTGGACACCGGACGGGAAAAACATCATCTACCGGAACCGCATCAGCGATGGTTTCGATGGCAAGCTATGGAGCATCTCGAAAAACGGAGGAATGTCCGAAGTGATTCCATTGCCCGAAGGAGGCTTTTGCAGCTATTCACCCGATGGGAAAAAACTGGCTTACAACCGGGTTATGCGAGAGTTCCGTAACTGGAAATATTATCGCGGCGGCATGGCGGATGATATCTGGATTTATGATCCGGCCGCTAAGAAAGTAGAAAATATCACCCATAACGTGGCACAAGATATTATCCCTATGTGGATAGGAGAGGAGGTGTACTTCATTTCCGACCGGGACCGAACCATGAATATCTTTGTCTATAACACCCGGACCAAACAGACCGAAAAGGTAACCGACTACACGGATTATGATGTGAAATTTCCCAGCAGCAACGGACAAATCATTGTCTACGAACACGCAGGATACCTTTACAAACTAGATCCCCAAACACGTAAATCGGAAAAGATCTCCATCACGCTGACCTCGGACAATATCTATGCCCGCAAAGAAATGAAACGGGTAGCAGACAACCTGACTGCCGCCAGCCTTTCACCGGATGGACACCGCCTGGCAGTAACTGCCCGTGGAGAAGTATTCGATGTTCCTGCCGACAAAGGAGTGACCCGTGACATCACCCGCACACCGGGAGCCAATGAACGGGATGGAATTTGGAGTCCGAACGGGAAATATATCGCTTACATCAGTGACCGCACCGGCGAGACCGAAGTATGGCTGCAACCTGCCGAAGGAGGAGACCCTATCCAACTGACCCAAAACAATGATACGTATATCCGCCAGCTGATGTGGAGTCCGGACAGCAAGAAGATACTTTATACCGACCGTAAAAACCGCATCGTAGAAGTGGATATCACCTCTAAAACAAAACGGACTGTCATGCAGAATCCGGAAGGAGAGTTCTATGAAGTAAGTTATTCACCGGACAGCCAGTGGATCACTTATACTAAATCCGGAGCTAATAACATGAGTGTCATTTATGTATACCAACTGACTTCGGGCAAGGAATATCCGGTAACCGAAAAATGGTACAGCTCTTCTTCACCTGTCTTCAGTACAGATGGGAAGTACCTCATATTCAGTTCTGAAAGAGATTTCAACCCCATCTACAGCCAGACGGAATGGAATCATGCCTATAACCGAATGGGAGGAGTCTACATGGCCATGCTCGCCAATGACACCGCGTCACCTTTATTGCCTTCGGACGAAATGGTCAGCATAGAGCAAAAGGCAACCAATGCAGCCAACAAGAAAGCGGAAGCCACAAGCAATGCAGTTAAGATTGATCCGGAAGGCTTGCCCGGAAGACTGATCAAACTACCCCTGCCGGCAGGCAACTACGGTAATTTCCATTCAGACGGGGAAAAAGTATGGTACGCCAGTGGCAGAAGCACCAAAGTATTTGACTTGACCGGGCAAAAAGAGGAAACCGTGGCCGAAGGAGCATACATGGATGTGGCTGCCAACCAAAAGAAAGCCTTGTTCTTTAAAGGAAATAATCTGTATATCTGTGATTTTCCATGCACAAAAGCTTCATTGGAAAAGCGTGTTAACCTGAACGATATGATCGCCCCCATTGATTACACTCAGGAATGGGCTCAGATATTCGATGAGACATGGCGGGCTTTCCGTGACGGATTCTACCTGGAAAACATGCATGGAGCAGACTGGAAGGGAATCAAAGAGAAATATGCCGTATTGGTTCCCCATGCAAAGACCCGTCTGGATTTGAACTATATCATCGGTGAGATGATTGCCGAACTGGCTTGCGGACACGCATACGTGAATCCGGGTGAAATAAAAGGTCCTGAACGTATCCCGATGGGATTGCTGGGCGCCGAACTGAGCCGTGACAAAAGTGGGTTCTACCGTATTGACAAAATTCTGCCGGGTGCGGTTTATAGTCAGAAACTACGCTCCCCCCTTACAGAACCGGGCATCGGAGTCAAAGAAGGAGAGTACATCACAGCCATTGACGGCATTTCAACAGCCACGGTTGACAACATTTACAGCCTGCTGGCAGGCAAAGCCAACGTATTGACTGAACTAAGCATCAACCATACCGCTTCAGGGAACGGAGCACGTAAAGTGGTCATTAAACCATTGGACAATGAATACCCGTTGTATCACTATAACTGGGTACAGAATAATATCAAGAAAGTGGAAGAAGCGACCAATGGGCGTGTAGGCTACGTCTACATCCCTGATATGGGACCCGACGGACTGAACGAATTCGCCCGTTACTTCTATCCCCAGCTTGACAAAGAAGCCCTGATCATTGACGACCGCGCCAACGGGGGCGGCAATGTCTCACCGATGATTATCGAGCGCCTGCTTCGCCAGCCTTATCGCCTGACCATGAGCCGCACATCCACCAAAATCGGTACCATTCCCGATGCGACACTGGTGGGCCCGAAAGTATTGCTCATCAATAAATACTCGGCTTCGGACGGTGACCTGTTCCCATGGAGCTTCAAGGCCAACAAGATCGGTAAGGTGATCGGTACCCGTACCTGGGGCGGAATTATCGGCATCAGCGGCTCATTACCTTACATGGACGGCACCGATGTACGCGTTCCGTTCTTTACCAACTACGATGCCAAGACCGGTCAGTGGATAGTGGAAAACCACGGAGTAGATCCTGATATTCTGATAGACAATGACCCGGTAAAAGAGCAGATGGGAGAGGATCAGCAGTTGAACAAAGCCATTGAAGTGATTCTACAGGAATTGAAAGACCGCAAACCATTGCCTCCCGTTCCGACTCCGAGAACTTACAAGGATTTGGGAGTAGAATAAAAAATCATACCTGATAAAAGAAAGCCCGTAGCCATGCTGAAATCTGTAAAAATGGCTACGGGCTTAATAATTTATAGGTTCCCAATATAAGCCTGAATATATAGATGACATGCCTTGAAAAACGGCTATCAGGTCACGCTGGAATTCACATACGTACGTGTAAGCCTGCGCATACGCCTGTGTAGAGCCACACATACGTACGTAAAGGCCCATGCGTACGTACGTATAAATGTGCACTTTCATTTGTATAAATAAATACAATAAATCCGGGAGTGATATACATGACTCTTCCCCAAAATGTAAATAAAGAGAAAGCAATATACCTAATAAGATGCTTTTTTATTTCCTGTTCTTTCCGTATATCTCCCCGACTTTCATTATCTTTGCAACCACTTAATAACAAAGATATTAAATAACAAAAATAGATCATGGAATACAATTTCAGAGAGATTGAGAAGAAATGGCAGCAAAGATGGGTGGAAAATAAGACCTATCAAGTGACCGAAAACGAAAACAAAAAGAAATTCTACGTACTGAACATGTTCCCCTATCCATCGGGAGCCGGACTGCACGTAGGACACCCGCTGGGATACATCGCCAGTGATATTTATGCCCGTTACAAACGCTTACAAGGTTTCAACGTGCTGAACCCGATGGGATATGACGCATACGGACTTCCTGCCGAACAATACGCCATCCAGACCGGACAACATCCTGCCATCACCACTGTGAACAATATCAACCGCTATCGTGAACAGTTGGATAAAATCGGTTTCTCTTTTGATTGGAACCGTGAGGTGCGTACTTGTGAACCCGGTTACTACCATTGGACCCAATGGGCTTTCCAACAAATGTTCGACAGCTATTATTGTAACGATACACAGCAGGCACGCCCCATCAGCGAACTGACAGAAGCATTTGCCCAGTACGGCAACGAAGGACTGAATGCGGCTTGCAGCGAGGAACTCAGTTTTACCGCCGAAGAATGGAACGCCAAGAGCGAAAAGGAACAGCAGGAAATCCTGATGAACTACCGCATTGCCTACCTGGGCGAAACGATGGTGAACTGGTGTCCGCAACTGGGAACCGTACTGGCCAACGATGAAGTAGTGGACGGTGTAAGTGAACGCGGCGGTTTCCCCGTGGTTCAGAAGAAAATGCGCCAATGGTGCCTGCGCGTTTCGGCTTACGCGCAACGACTGCTGGACGGACTGGACACGGTGGACTGGACAGACTCACTGAAAGAAACACAACGCAACTGGATCGGCCGTTCGGAAGGTACGGAAGTACAATTCAAAGTAAAAGACAGCGATATCGAATTCACCATCTTTACCACCCGTGCAGACACCATGTTCGGTGTAACCTTCATGGTACTGGCTCCGGAGAGCGAGCTGGTTGCCCAACTGACCACCGAAGCACAGAAAGCCGAAGTGGAAGCCTATCTGGACCGCACCAAGAAACGTACCGAACGCGAACGTATCGCCGACCGCCGCGTGACCGGTGTATTCAGCGGTTCATACGCCATCAACCCGTTTACCGGTGACGCTGTTCCCGTATGGATCAGCGATTACGTATTGGCCGGCTATGGTACAGGCGCCATCATGGCGGTTCCTGCCCACGACAGCCGTGACTATGCTTTTGCAAAACACTTCAACCTGCCTATCGTTCCGTTGGTAGAAGGTTGCGACGTCAGCGAAGAAAGCTTCGATGCCAAGGAAGGAATCGTATGCAACTCCCCTCGCAAAGACGTTACTCCTTACTGTGACCTTTCTTTAAACGGCTTGACCATCAAAGAGGCTATCGCCGCTACCAAAGAATATGTAAAAGCCCACAACCTGGGACGTGTGAAAGTGAACTACCGTCTTCGCGACGCCATCTTCTCACGCCAACGTTATTGGGGCGAACCGTTCCCGGTATATTACAAAGACGGTATGCCTTATATGATTGACTCGTCCAAATTACCGCTGGAACTTCCCGAAGTGGCCAAGTTCCTGCCGACCGAAACAGGCGAGCCTCCATTGGGACATGCCACCCAATGGGCTTGGGATGTGGAAAAAGGCGAAGTGGTGGAAAACACTTTGATTGACAACGTCCATGTATTCCCGCTGGAACTGAACACCATGCCGGGCTTTGCCGGTTCATCCGCCTATTACCTGCGTTATATGGACCCGCACAACGACCAAGCGTTGGTATCGGAAAAGGCAGACCATTACTGGCAGAATGTAGACCTCTATGTAGGTGGTACGGAACATGCTACGGGTCACTTGATTTACTCCCGCTTCTGGAACAAGTTCCTGCACGATATGGGTGTAAGCATCAAGGAAGAACCGTTCCAAAAGTTGGTGAACCAAGGAATGATTCAGGGACGGAGCAACTTTGTCTATCGCATCAAAGACACCAACACCTTTGTGTCACTGAACCTGAAAGACCAGTACGAAACTACTCCGCTGCACGTGGATGTGAACATCGTATCCAATGATATCTTGGATGTAGAAGCTTTCAAGGCATGGCGCCCCGAATACAACAATGCCGAATTCATCCTCGAGGATGGAAAATACATCTGTGGCTGGGCAGTAGAGAAGATGAGTAAATCCATGTACAATGTGGTCAATCCGGACATGATTGTCGAAAGATACGGCGCCGACACGCTGCGCATGTACGAAATGTTCCTCGGCCCGGTAGAACAGTCCAAACCTTGGGATACTAACGGTATTGACGGTGTACACCGCTTCCTGAAAAAACTCTGGAATCTCTTCTATAGCCGTACAGATGAATTCCTGCCGGTAGAAGGCGAACCGAGCAAAGAAGAATTGAAAGCCATTCATAAACTGATTAAGAAAGTAACCGGAGACATCGAAACCTTCTCTTACAACACGTCTATCAGTGCTTTCATGATATGCGTGAACGAAATGACTTCATTGAAATGCCGCAATAAAGAGGTATTGAGCAATCTCATCATCCTACTGGCCCCCTTCGCCCCTCACTTCGCCGAAGAACTTTGGGAAGCACTGGGCAACACCACCAGCGTATGCGATGCACAATGGCCTGTATTCAATGAAGACTACCTGAAAGAGGATAGCGTGAAGTACACCATCTCTTTCAACGGTAAAGCACGTTTCACCCTGGAATTCCCTGCTGATGCCGACAATGATACCATTCAGGCAACCGTTATGGCAGACGAGCAGGCACAGAAATGGATTGAAGGTAAGACTCCGAAGAAGGTAATTATCGTTCCGAAGAAGATTGTAAATATCGTACTATAATCATCTATGGATAAAATTCTAAAAATCAGACTTGGTAGAGATGTAAAGGACTATTTGTCCATTACTTTCGGACTGATATGTTATGCATTGGGATGGGCAGCATTTTTGCTGCCCTATCAAATAACTACAGGTGGAGTAACCGGTATTTCGGCCATCATCTATTATGTGACAGGTGTGGAAATTCAAGTTTCCTACTTCATAATCAATGCACTTTTTTTAGGATTCGCATTGAAGATACTCGGCCCCAAGTTTAGTTTGAAAACTGTTTATGCCATCTTCATGCTGACATTTCTGCTTTGGTTTTTTCAGGCAATATTAAAAGGACCGGATGGTAACTTACCCCAATTATTAGGCCCCGGACAAGAGTTCATGGCTTGTGTAGTGGGTGCAGGATTGTTAGGTTTCGGCATTGGCATTGTATTCTGCAACAACGGAAGTACCGGAGGGACAGATATCATAGCCTGGATTATCAATAAATATAAGGATGTGACCTTGGGCCGAATGATGATGTACTGTGATATCGTCATTATTTCTTCCTGCTATTTCATCTTTCACGATTGGAAGCGAGTATTATTCGGATTTTGTGTCTTGTTCATCATGAGTATCGTGATTGATTATGTAATCAACAGTACACGTCAGTCTGTTCAATTCCTCATCTTTTCGCGTAAGCATGATGAAATAGCCGAAGGTATCACCAAGCAAATCGACCGCGGAGTAACATTGCTGGACGGCACCGGTTGGTACAGCAAGCAAAACATAAAGGTCGTTGTGGTATTGGCAAAAAAAAGCCAGTCACTGGATATATTCCGTTTGGTGAAAGATATTGACCCCAATGCATTCATCTCACAAAGCAATGTAGTGGGAGTGTATGGCGAAGGGTTCGATAAATTGAAAATAAAATAAATTCTATCCCTTATTTCACCGCCCCTGCATCTGAAAGCGGGACGGTGGTCCAAGGGTAGGATTACCCATCTTGCCCCTGTCCTTATCAATCACCACCTTGTGAAGAATCTCGTAAATCAAACCGCCTACATCTATCCCTAAATTAAACTTATTGAACTTATAACAGGGAACTACTACCGGAACCGTTTCCCAACCTCCACGCAGAGGGTTGTAATAGCGCTGCACTCCCATTTCCACACTGAACCGCTCGCTCATATCCACCGTCATGCTGGCACCATAACTGTGCGATTCCATACCATACGTCTGACCTCTATAATAAGAACCGAATACTTTAAAGGCAACACGGTCTGAAGCCCGATACATCACTGCGCCCGAAGTGCCGAAAGACTGTCCAACAGCGAAAGGCATATTCATTTTCATGGCATTGATACCCACCTGTACGCTCCATCGGGGATTGAATCTGTACATGTATCCCAATGAAGCTTTATTCATCAGTCCGATACCAGGCAAAGTGGTCTGCTCTCCCGAACCATAAAACACACCATTTTCAAATCCTTTTATTATCCCGCCGGTGCTGTAATCTCCCCTGAACATCGGTGAAGGGTTTGTATAATAAGGAAGAACAAGCGGCTTCTTTAAAGAAAGACGAAGTAAAGAATCGGTTGGAGCAGGTTGGGGCAGAGGAAAACTCAAAGTCTTTTCATCCGGTGCAGCAAAGTCTTCATGCAAAAAAGAAACAGACAAAGAGTTCCCTTCCTGCATTTCGGACGATGTCCGCACACTGTCACGAACTGTGCGTTTCACATCCTCTTGAGCAGCCATGTCTGATGAAATGCCCCAAAGCAACAAATATATTCCCATGCGGACTATATTGTTAAATAAATCCGATTTCCACTTCATAAGCCCTTCAGTTTTAAATATGCCACAAATGCAAATTTAGTGAAATCTATTGCTTGGCAATCATTTCAGACTATTATTTTCCTAAAATAATCTACATAAATAAGCACATACCAACAGACTATCAAAAAAATGGAAGTGTGAGATACCTCCATGCCTGTAAATCTTAAGAATATTTTCCTTTTCCTGCGCAATATCCGGTTGAAAAAACTATCTTTGTCTATCGGTTGTTTTAAACTCAAAAGGAGAATAGATTATGGAAGCGATAAAAGGAATACCTTACGGAATGTCAAATTTCACGGATGTGATAGAACAGAACCGCTATTATGTGGACAAGACGATGTATCTGCCCTTATTGGAAGACCAAGCCAACTATCTCATCTTTATCCGTCCCCGACGTTTCGGAAAGAGCCTTTTTCTGGATATGCTCCGCAGCTATTATGACCTTTCCCGAAAAGATGACTTTCAAAAGCTGTTCGGTGATTTATGGATAGGGAAGCATCCCACTCCCCTGCAGGGAAAATACCAGATACTTTATCTGGACTTCTCAAAAATAGGGGGAAGCATAGACGAGCTTTCCAAAAGATTTGACGCTTACAGTGCCGTCCAGCTGGATGAGTTTTTAAATCGTTATCGGGAATATTATGATGATGAGTTTGCTGCACGTTTCCTGTCTGCTGAAAAAGGACTGGACAAACTGCACATGCTGGATGCCAGAGCCCGCCGTCTGGGCTATCCCCTTTACCTTATAATAGATGAATATGACAACTTTACAAATGTGGTACTCAATGAGCAGGGCAATGAGATTTACCATGCCATCACCCACGCCAGCGGTTTCTATCGGGATGCCTTCAAGAACTACAAGGGCATGTTCGACCGCATTTTCATGACGGGAGTCAGCCCCGTCACCCTGGACGACCTGACCAGCGGATTCAATATCGGATGGAATATCAGTACCAGTCCGTTTTTCAACGGAATGCTTGGATTTTCGGAAGAAGATGTACGTACCATGCTCCGCTATTATCAGGAAAAGGGAAAGCTGCAAGGCGATGTGGAGGAGATGATTCAGGAGATGAAGCCATGGTATGACAATTATTGCTTTGCTGAAGAAAGCCTGGACCATGAACCGAAAATGTTCAATTGCGATATGGTGCTTTACTACCTTCGTAACCGCATCCAGTTGGGGAAGTCTCCCAAGCAAATGATTGACCCCAATACCAAGACGGACTACAGCAAGATGAAGAAACTGATTCAGCTGGACCGTCTGGACGGAAACCGAAAAGGGGTGCTCCGGAAGATTACCGAGGAGGGGAAGATACTGACAAACCTGTTCCCCTCGTTCTCTGCCGACGAACTCACCAAGCCTGAGATTTTCCCAAGTTTGCTCTTCTATTACGGCATGCTGACTATCATAGGAACCCGAGGCAACCTGATTGTTTTGGGGATTCCCAACAATAATGTCCGCAAGCAGTATTATGAATACCTGTTGGAGGATTATCAAAAACATGAACATATTAATCTGGTAGATGTGGAAATCCTTTTTAATGACATGGCCTTTGATGGGGACTGGCGTCCGGCCCTGGATTTTATAGCCCGCGCCTATAAGGACAATTCCTCGGTGCGCAGCAGCATAGAGGGCGAAAGGAACATTCAAGGTTTCTTCACAGCCTACCTGAGCATCAATGCCTACTACCTGACCATGCCCGAGGTGGAGCTGAACCACGGTTTCTGCGACATGTTCCTCATGCCGGACCTGCAGCGCTATCCTGAAGTGGAGCACAGCTACATCCTGGAATTAAAATACCTTCCGAAAGAGAAATTCGAGGCACAGGCCGAGGAACAATGGGATGCCGCCGTACAGCAGATTCACGGTTATGCCGAAGGAGAGAAGGTTCGGCAGCTTTGCAGGGAAACCCGCCTGCATTGTATTGTGATGCAGTTCTGCGGATGGGAGCTGGCAAGGATGGAAGAGGTATAAATATTTATACCTTTAATGGCCGGTTGCTTCCGGTAGCTTATTTGAAAAACTCTACCGGATCAGGTCTGGCCATCATGAAGATATATACAGTGAGTTTTATTATCACTTCTATTATAATCCGTATTTTTTCATTTTGTTGAACAAAGTCTTCCGGCTGATATTCAGAGCCTCAGCCGTAAGTGTACGGTTTCCGGCAAACTTTCTTAATGTCTCTTGTATCAACTCCTTTTCTACCTGGGCATTCACTTCACGGATATCATTATTATCACCTAAAGATAAAGGAATATCGTTTTGCTCATACCCTTTGACACGCACAGGAAGCTGCTGCACATCAATCGTTCCCTCCAGGCTAAGAATCATGGCACTCTGAATGGCATTTTCCAAATCACGGATATTTCCCGGCCAGTCATAAATACAAAGTTTATCCATCGCTGCCGGAGTAATACTTTTCACTGACAGATTTAATGCCTCATTGTGTTTGCGGATAAAAAAATCAGTCAACAAGGGAATATCTTCTTTACGTTCCCTCAGAGGTGGAAGTTCTAATGTAAATACATTCAGCCGATACAATAAATCCAGACGGAAATTACCTTGTTTCACTTCTTCTTCCAAATTACGATTGGTAGCGGCTACAATACGTACATTAACCGGAATCTGTTTTGTCCCTCCGATACGAGTCACTTTCCTCTCTTCCAGCACACGAAGAAGTTTCACCTGCGCATCCATCGGTAATTCACCAATCTCATCTAGAAAAAGTGTTCCTTCTTCTGCTTGTTCAAAGATACCCGGCTGGGCTTCTTTAGCATCGGTAAAAGCTCCTTTTTCGTGTCCGAACAATTCATTCTCTATCAAAGAAAGAGGAATAGCGCCACAGTTGATTGCTATAAAAGGCTTTTCACTCCGTTTGCTGCGTACATGCACCGCACGGGCAATCAATTCTTTTCCGGTTCCGCTTTCTCCATGAATAAACACGGTAGCTTCAGTCCTTGCCACGCGGTTCATTTGTTCCATTACCATTCGGAGTCCGCCTTCGCTACCGATAATCGGACGTTCTCCTTCTCCTAAACGCTTCTTTAATTGATGAAGCTCTCCTTTCAGATGACTGTGTTCCATGGCACGTTTCACTTTCAACAGCAAATCATCATTATCAAAAGGCTTTTCTATAAAATCATACGCTCCTTTTTTTACAGCATCCACCGCCAACGAAATAGTGCCGAAAGCTGTTACCAACATCATAACCTGATTAGGACGCATGAGCCGTATTTTATCCAAGGCCTCCGTTCCGTTCATTATCGGCATTTGCTGGTCCAGAAGAATTACATCAGGATTAAACAAAGTGGCTTCGGCAACAGCCTCTTTACCGTTCTCTACCGACTTGACTTCATATCCTTCCTGCGATAATAAGAGAGTCATTATCTTCCGTATACGCGGTTCATCATCCGCTATCAATATCTTTCCTTTCATATATGTTGGGGGAGTTTAATCGTAAAACAAGTTCCTTTTCCAAGAGTACTACGGACTTCCAGCTCTCCCTTATGACGGTTGATAATACCGAAACAGATAGCAAGCCCCAGTCCTGTTCCTTCTTCTTTGGTAGTGAAGAAAGGATTGAATACATTCTCAATGTCTTCCTCATCAATTCCTTTTCCCGTATCCTCAAATGAAATCAACAGATAACGGCTGCGGACATCAATCAGGGTACCTTCTTCCATACTTATATATAAAGTGCGGGGATGAGACTCATCATTCTCCTTCATTGCTTCCACCGCATTCAGAATAATATTCAGACAGACCTGTTTCAGTTGCTCCGCATCTCCCATAATGGTAGTCTGTTCGGTGAAATATTCAAATTCCACTTCTATCCGTTGCTTTTTCAACGTGTTGTTAACAAGTAACAAAGTCTGGTTAATAAGCTGTTCCAGATTGATTTCCATCGAATTTAACTCAGACGGACGGGCAAAAGAAAGCAAACCTTGCACAATCTTGTTAATACGTTCCGTTTCATTCAATAACTCATGCATCATCTGCCCCTTTTCACTCTCAACATCAAAATCATTACTCAAATATTGAATAGTGCTGCGGATAGAAGTAAGCGGATTTTTTATTTCGTGTGCTGCGCCGGCTGCCAGTTCTCCCAAGACAGCCAAACGGTCTGTGCGGTACATCCGTTTCAAACGATCCCGTTGAATTTCATAAAGTGAGGCATGTTCAATGGCAAAAGCAGCCTGTCCCAATAATAAAGAAAGTAATTCCAGCTCTTTCTTATCAAATTCTTTTCCATTCACCTTTTTCCCCATTACCAGAATACCACTAATTCGGTTCATCACATTCAATGGATAGACTAATTCCGCATTCAGCCGGGACAGCAATTTCCGTTCCTCTTCAGAAAAATAGGAGAGGAGAGAAGAACTTTCCGAAACAACCAATGGACGTTCATTCACAGCCAACCAATTCACCAATTTTCCTCTCCCCATAAAATAGGATACATTCTTGTCTTCCAATCCCTGCATTTTATATTTCTCCGTATTCTCATCAGGAAGAAAAAGAAAAATACCCTGCACAGGAGTTATTTGATTAACCTTCGACAAAAAGTTACTGATTAATAACTGTTTATCAGCAATCAACATGAGCGAACGGTTGAACTCCGACAAAAGTTGTTTTAGTTCAACAGAATGAGTAGTAGGAAAAAGATGAAACATAATAGGTTCTATTTATACTCACAAAGATATTGTTTTAAAATAAAAAATGATATAAATGAGTAACTATTTACTCACAATTGGGTAATCATTTTCTCAAACTCAATCTACCCTCCATTAGCTTTCCATAGTAACCATTTGATTATCAGTATATTTTCTGTTTTGGCATGGAAATTGTATTTTATATAGCAAATAGAAAAGAAAGAAAGGATTATCGGGTAATCTGTTACCCACCCAACATGAATAACCAACAATATCAATAAAATATGAAAACGATAAAATTACTTCTAGCTCTGCTGCTGACAGGAATAACCACCGCGCAAGCACAAACCATTATCGGGAAATTAATAGACGAAAACCATGTGCCGTTGGAATATGCCAACATTATCTTGTTAAGCCCGACTGATTCCAGCTTTGTACAGGGAACTACCACTAATACTGACGGAGATTTCATATTAGACAAGGTGAATGGAAAAGCTTATATTCTAAAAGCTTCCTCCGTAGGGTATAAAACAATCTATAAGAACTGTCAATCGGGAAATATCGGTACCTTAACTCTGAAATCCGATGCAATCCTGTTGCAAGAAGCTGTAGTTACCGCCCGTCGTCCTACCTATAAAATGAAAGGAAACGCACTGGTCACCCATGTTTCCAATTCTCTGCTCAGTACCGCCGGAACAGCGAATGACGTACTGGCCCACATCCCCTTCGTGCAAGGTGACAATGGCCAATTCACCGTCTTTGGAAAAGGTACTCCGTTGATTTATCTAAACGGACGTCAACTCCGTGACCTCAGCGAACTGGAACGTTTGAGTTCTAAAGATGTACAAAGTGTAGAAGTTATCACCAACCCGGGAGCCGAATATGATGTCACTGTAAAGTCCGTCATTAAAATTAAAACAGTGAAACCCAAAGGCGAAGGCTTCAGTACGAACATCCATGCCGGTATCATCCAAGACCACAACTTCAACCACTTTGAACAACTGAACATGAATTACCGTCACGGAGGACTGGATTTGTTTGCCAACATCTACTACTCACACATGGGTAATTATCAGGAACAAAAAGACAAACATTATATAGAGGTAGACACCCTTTGGCAGCATCGCTCGGAAATGGACATGAATGCCAAGAGCCACTATATCAACACAGAAGGCGGATTCAACTATATGATAAACAGTGATCATTCCTTGGGAGCAAGATATACTTTCAACCGTTCGCCTAAAAGCAAGCTGAAAATGACTTCCGATTATGAAATCATAGCCGACGGCTCATTCTATGATAAACAACATTATGATTACGACTGGAATAACAATGATTTTTCTCACCGCATCAATGCTTATTATCTAGGCAGCATGGGAAAACTGGGCATCGACTTCAATGCCGATTACTACAGCGGAGAAACACGCCAATATCAGAATGTACTGGAAAGCAGTGAAGAATATGAAGACCGCCACGTCACCGCCAGTAACCTGAATGACAACCGTCTGTATGCCGCCAAGCTTGTCCTTACACACCCCATCGGCAAAGGAGAAGTGAAAGCCGGAGCTGAATACAGTCATACACGTCGGCTGAACCGCTATGAGAACCCGCAGAATTACCTGCCCGAGACAGACAACGAAATTAAAGAAGACAAGCTGGCGGGCTTCGCCGAATTTGCCATTGCCCTGGGCAAATTGCAAGCGTCAGCAGGATTCCGCTTTGAACATGTCACTTCCGAATATCTGGACAAAGGGAAACGAATAGAGGAACAAAGCCGGGACTATGACAACTTGTTTCCCAATGTTTCTTTTGCCCTGCCTGTAGGAAAAACCCAACTCTCATTCAGTTATACAGCCAAAACACGTCGTCCGTCTTATAACGAATTAAGCAGTAATCTGCAATACGATGACCGCTTTACCTACGAAGGGGGTAATCCTAATTTAAAACCCGAAACCATCCACGACCTTACATTCATGGGCAATTACCAGTGGATACAGCTTTTTGTCAGCTATCAGCAACGCCGTGATGCCATAGAATTTGTGGCCGAATCCTATGACAAGAACCCTGCCATCACCCTGTTTACCCGTAAGAATTTCGACAAGATAGAAGCATTGAACACAGGATTGGTGCTTTCTCCCCAATTCGGTATGTGGGAACCTTCCCTCAGCCTGCAAATGCAGCAGCAGTTTTTCAAGAACATGACCATGGGAAGCTTGAAACATTTCAACCGTCCTATTTTCAACGGCCGATTGGATAACTATTTCCGATTCAGCAAAACATGCACAGGAAACCTGACCCTGTTCTATAGAAGTAAAGGCAATAGAAGCATCATGCTGATAAAACCCAACCAAGGAGTAAACATCAGTTTGAATAAAACCTTTATGAACGACCGTATGAACGTAAACCTGCGTGTAAACGATATCTTCGCTTCGCAACGCAGTTCTTACATCATCTATGGCGACTGTATGCAATTCGACAAATGGAATTACAGCGATACACGGAATGTACGGCTCACGGTGAGCTACAAATTTAATTCCACCCGCAGTAAATACCGTGGAACGGGAGCAGCCAACGAGGAATTGAATCGTCTGTAAAAACACTCTTGCTACAACTATAAAAAGAAAGCACAACAAGCATTCTAAGGCAAGTTACTACAACGAAACGATAACAAAAAAAGAGAAAAAGTAGGAGAACAAGCAATTCCTCCTTATCTTTGAGTCTTTCAAAATAGACACAATATGTTACAAGCCATTGATTTAACCAAAAGATATGAGGACGGAAGTCTGGCACTCGATGCATTGAACCTCCATATAGAAGAAGGAGAAATCTTCTTCCTGCTGGGAGCAAACGGTGCCGGAAAAACAACTACACTCAACCTGTTTCTCAACTTTATCCGTCCCACCTCAGGACAAGCCTTGATAGACGGAAGAGACAGTGTAAAACAATCATTAGAAGCGAAACGGCTCCTCTCCTATATTTCCGAAAACGTAATGCTTTATGAAGATTTATCGGCACGGGAAAATTTGGAATTCTTTGCCCGCCTCAACGGAAAGAATCTCCCAAAGGAAACCTATTACAACTTAATGAGAACCGTAGGTCTGAAAGAAACCGACTTTGAAAAGCATGTGAAATACTTCTCAAAAGGAATGCGGCAAAAAGTAGGACTGGCTTGTGTGCTTCAAAAAGATACACCAAATATCCTGATGGATGAACCCACTACCGGACTCGACCCTAAAAGCGCCGCCGAACTGATGGACACATTGCTCCAACTGAAACAAAAAGGAAAATCCATTCTGCTATGCACACACGACCTGTTCCGTGCCCGCATGATAGCCGACCGTATAGGCATCATGAAAGAAGGACGTATGGTAATGTTGCGTCACCGTGAAGAATTCATGAACGAGGATATTGAACGTATTTATCTGGATTATATGCAGGAGGTTCCGCAATGAACATGATTTACTCCATCGCTCTGAAAGATTTCAAGCAGCATCTACGTTCGTCGCGTTTCTTTCTGACTCTGCTACTCTGCCTGCTTTTCCTACCTTTTACCCTACTGACAGGAACAGACGACTATTGTGCCCGCCAAACAGTTTGCGAGCAAAGACAAGCCATGGCCGACAGTGCCTTAAATAACACTTATGTATGGTCGCAAGTACGTCCGCTTGTCATCAAACAAACCGAACCCCTTAGCATCTTTTGCCAGGGAGTAACTTCCAATATGGGAACCTATAATCAGATCTTACTAAACACATATCCATTGCTTCCCTATGCCTACAGTGATAAAGACTGCTCCATAATAGGGTATAAACAAACAGAAGTGCAAGGAGATACAGGAAACAATGAGAATATTTTTCTAAACACCTTCCCGTGCACTGACTTCACCGGCATGATAGGACTTGTATTCTCCCTGCTGGCACTCATTTTTTCTTACGATGCTTTCTCACATGAAAAAGAAACAGGCATGTTACGGATGATATTCAGCCATCCTGTAAACCGGTTGACTTTTCTTTTTGGAAAAATAGGAGGAATATGCCTTGTTTTGGTTCCGCCGGTCATAGTATGTTATACGATAAGTGCCGCTTATCTGATTTATGTCGGAATCCCTTTATCGGAAGCCGTTTGGAGCGGAATTGTACTACTTTCAATGCTGACATTAAGCTTTATCTTTGTATGCATACTTATAGGAATACTTATCTCTTTGCTCGCCTCTACTTCCGAACAAGCATTAACCGTCAGTTTCCTGCTCTGGATTGGTATGGTATTTATTCTTCCACCGGTATCAGGTTATTTGGCGGAAACTATTGCCCCCATTCCTTTGTACCGGAATATAGAAGCAAAAATGAAGTCGCTGGATGACGAACGCTATTACGAATTAAAAGAAATAAGAGAAAAATTTGAAAAAGAAGAAAAAGTGAAGACCATGATGGCCCTTTTCAACAACATGGGTGAAGACGGTTTTATGGACAAATGGGGACTCACTATGTCATTTGCCCGTGCCATACGCCGCACCCATGCAGAAAGCGAACTGACAAGACTAGTCTATTCCGACCGGAAATGGATATTACAAAAAGGCTATCTGAACAAACTGAAACGACAAATCCGCCTACGTTACTGGTTTTCCTGCTTTTCCCCCTTACAGGTTTTTCAAGAAACGGCACAACATATATGCCGTACCTCACCCGAAAACTATTTGTCCTACATGCATGAAGTGCGAAGTTACAGACAAGAAGTATGGAATTATTTCATAGACCATCAACTGTTCAATTCTTATTCCTATTTTACCACACAACATGAAGAAGACTTTATGACTGAACAAAAAATGGATGAAGTTTCCCGAAAATATGAAACATTGAGTGAAGAAGAGAAAACAAGTATCCTTCAAAAGATAGAGAACCGCCCTAAACTGGACACGCGCGAATTACCACGATTCGCACAACAACCGGCAAGCATACAAGAACAGGTAAAAAACGGTGTGGGCACCTTCTTGTTTTTCACTGTGACAAGTTTAATATTCATTTATATAACAATAAAAATGGCTGTCCGTTATGATATCCGATAAATTGATGATACTGAACATCTTGCTAAAGCAAGAATGGAAAAAGAACCGGCAAAGCCTGCGATTCCGCTTATCCTGGTTGTTGATGCTATGCGTATTTATCTGTGGAACCATCGCCTTTGTCCACCAATGGCACAATACAGAAACCGAATATGAAGAATATCGGAAAGAAAATGATGATGAATATCATGGATGGACAGTCACCGCCTATGCCATTATCACACAAGAATATTTATTACAGCCAAGACTGTCCTCACTGATAGATCCTTGTTCTGAACAACAGTTACCTTCTATCTTCACTTATAACGCATTTGGGATACATAATTTCCGCACCGCATTTTCAGTAAAGAATCCATTGATGCAACACAATGTTTCTTTCAGTTGGTCGTTTGTTGTCACCACGCTACTCACTTTCATCACTTTATTATTTTCTTTCAATGCGTTTTCGGGAGAGAAAGAGACTCATACCCTGGGATTTCTGCTCACCTATCCCGTTCCACGATTTCTGCTATTGCTATCAAAATATATATGTATAGTAATGCAGAGCGGCATTATATTGCTATCGGGCATCGGGACAGGAATATTGATTCTGCTCCTGTCAGGTATTGAAATGAACATACAATTCATGATTCTATGCGGTGGATTTTTCCTGTCTTCCTTATTATTACTTTCGTTGTTCGCCGCTTTCGGATTATTTGCTTCCACTATCAGCAATCATCCTCGAAACAGTTTATTACTCTGTGTTATTTTTTGGCTGTTGTGTGTTATTGTCATACCCGGCAGCCAATTGTCTATGGCACGTTATCTATTCCCTCTTTCCACTACAATGGAGGAAGTGCAACAAGATTATCAACAGCAGCAACGTCAGATTATAGACCATGCTCCGGCTTCCGCGCTGGGAAACCGGGAAGATGAGCCATTCTATCCGCCACACGAAATGCGTGCCGATATAATGCGACGTATGTTGAAGGTCAAACTGGATAAGCTCAATGAATATTATCAAGCGGGACAGCAACAATATGAGCGAACGAATCAATTATCCATGTGTTCGCCAGTCATCGTTTTCAACCGGCTGAATGAATATTGGCTGGACAGCGGCTATGTCCGCTTCCGCAAAAACCAAAAAGCTTTAAATGATTTTTGCACTCATTTCATGGAATGGTTCAAAGAAGAAGATGCCAAAGACCCCCAAAGCCCGCATTGGCTTAATCCCCAGGAACGCTACAGCAGTACCCAACGCACACTGACAGAAACGGACTATCCTGTTTATAAAGAACCCGAAGTAAACCTAGCAAACAGACTGTTATCTGCCTTGCCGGCTATCTTTATTTTATCAGGAATTACTTTATTCTGGTTCATTCTCAGTATCTTTTCCACCCATAAATACGATGTAAGATGAAGCGGAAATGCCACTATATTCACAACGCACTCTTTGTCGGGAACAGAACACGAGGAAATCTACCAGTTTCTGAGGCGACTGCAAGGTACAGGTCAGTCCGCTGAAAAAGGATTTTCCGATATATTTCTTCGTATTGCTACTCACTAAGAGGGAATTATCATTATCTTTGTCTTATCATAACCCTTTAAAAGGAGGAGGAATCATGGAACAGAAAGACAAATACATCCGATTCGACTGGGCAATCAAACGCCTTCTGCGCAACAAGGCCAACTTCGGCGTACTCGAAGGGCTTCTTACCGTACTATTAAACGAACCAATCCATATTGTCGAGATACTGGAAAGCGAGGGTAACCAGCAACGAGAAAACGAAAAGTTCAACCGTGTGGACATCAAGGCCAAAAACAGCCAAGACGAAATCATCATCGTAGAAGTACAAAACACAAGGGAAATCTATTACCTGGAACGCATACTCTTCGGTGTGGCGAAAGCCATCACGGAACATATCGAACTAGGCAATCTCTATTCCGAAGTAAAGAAAATCTATTCCATCAGCATCCTCTATTTTGATCTCGGCAAAGGGAACGACTATCTTTACCACGGTCAAAATACTTTTGTGGGTGTCCATACAGGAGATTTTCTGGAAGTCACCACCAAAGAGAAAGATGCCATCGTACACAAACTCCCTTCCGAAATTTTCCCCGAATACTTCTTAATCCGGGTGAACGAATTCAACAAGGTGGCGGTTACCCCGCTCGAAGAATGGATAGAGTATTTCAAATCGGGTATTATCCGCCCCGACACCAAAGCACCCGGACTGGAAGAAGCGCGCCGGAAACTTGTCTATTATAATATGGACAAAGCAGAACAACTGGCATACGACGAACATGTAAATGCCTTGATGATTCAAAATGATGTACTAAGCACGGCAGCAATGGAAGGAAGAGAGGAAGGAAGACAAGAAGGGAGAGAGGAAGGGAGAAAAGAAGGAAGACAAGAAGGAAGGCAAGAAGGAAGGCAAGAAGAAAAAATAGAAAATGCCAGAACAATGAAATCCTTGAATATTTCTGCCGACATCATCCATCAGGTGACAGGCTTGCCGCTAGAAGAGATAGACAGACTGTAATAGAACCCAATAGAAAGATATTGATTCTAAGTCGTTTATATCCCGAAATTACATAGTGGGAGTTTATGGCAATTAGATACAAAAAAATAAATATTGTCGCACAGAACGCTAAAAGAGGGGCACTGTCCATCATTTCGTGTAAATAGAAAAAGCGGTGTAAAACCTTGATAGCATTATCAAGGTTTTACACCATCTTTTTTTTATACTCATCTAATACCTTATTTTATTAATATCCGGGGTTCTGTGTAATATTCGGATTCTTATCAAGAACATCTGTTTGAGATATAGGTAAATAACGATTCTTTGGAGCGAATTTTCGTGTTTCAATCAGAGCTGTTCCGGTAATTTCCGCACGTTTGTACTTATCCGGCTCATTGTAGTTCACAGTACCTGTTATACGACGCAACTCACCATCTAAAACCGTTTCCGCCAACATCTTTCCATTACCGTCTTTCCAGCGCAGAATATCTGCCCTACGCAACCCCTCACCGGCAAATTCCACACAACGTTCGCGATGAATAAGCTCACGCAAAGCGTCTTTAGTAGCATATTTTCCTCTATCTACTTTCACCATACCTACCCGCTGGCGAATCTGGTCAATATAGTCGTACACCTTAGCCGACGGACCATTCAATTCATTTTCAGCTTCTGCCCAACTTAGCAACACTTCCGCATAGCGGAAAATGATAACACAAGCAGCCGTATTCCAAATATTTGCGTACTGATCGTACGGATCAAGATATTTAGCCCAGGTTAAAGCTGATTTTGAAGCATTATCTGTATAGGTAGGATAATTCAAGTTCTTCTTACCTTCAATCATTTCATCCAGCGTATTCAATATCTCCCCTCTCCATTCCTGTCCCGGGAAAAGAACAGTCATATCCATACGTGGATCGCGGTTGGCAAAAGGATGCTTCGGGTCATAATAATCTCCGGCCTCTTCTTTTGTCAAGCCATTATCCATTTCGTACATATCCACCAAATTCTGAGTAGGAACAATGGAAGACCATCCTGCATCCTTATTGTTATACATCTGTCCGATGACACCGAATCCGAAAATATTTTCAATGCGCTGGTCTGCCAAAATAATTTCTTTCGAATCTACTCCCGAAAGTCTGAATAAATTTTCATAATCGGGATCCAACTCATACTGATTCAAAGAGATGATGGCCTGAGCCGCATCTTTTGCCTTCTGCCAGTCTCCATAATAAAGTGCTTCGCGCATCTTCATAGCCAACACCGCACCTTTGGCGATACGCCCCCGTGTAGCCGGAGTTGTATTGATGGAAACAAGGGCGTCATCCAAGTCCTTTGCAATCTGCTCTCGCACTTCTGCTTCCGTGTTACGCGGAACCTGTGCTTCTTCTGCCGTGGTATAAGATCCGATAATGGGCACACCGCCATACCACCAGTTCATCAGGAAGTATTTATAAGCACGGATCGCTTTGGCTTCCGCTATCAGTTGTTCTTTCTTTCCTGAAGTGGTAAATTCCACATTGTCAATGTTATCCAATACAGTATTACAACGTCGGATGATAGCAAAATCATAGAAAGAATTACCCGTATTTCCACTTGCCAGAGACCCGTCTCCCCAAGCACGCCATCCCTCCCACGGGAAGTTATTGTAACCGATATCAGATCCGCAATCCAAGTAAAGGATGGAGCTAGGATTCAATAATCCATTGTAGCAGCCCACAACAAAACTTTCGGCATCTGTTTCTGTTTTCCATGTGGTTGCAGGAGACAGAGCGTCTTTCGGAGCCGTATCCAAAAAGTCTGCGCATGAAGCAGAAAACACTGCTACACCTGCCAGTAAATATGTTGATAAACGTTTCATATTATTCTGTATTAATTTAATGATTATAAAAGGTTTAGAATGTAATGTTCACGCCAAATGAATGAGTCTTATTCAAAGGATAACTGGACAAACGTTCACTCACCGTTTCCGGATCTACATTAATCGGCATATTATCAAATGTCAACAAGTTTTCAGCCGAATAATATATACGTACATTCTGTACGCCCCATTTTTCCAACCAGGTTTTCGGAAAAGTGTATCCTAACTGTATGGTTTTCATGCGGAGATAGCTTGTGTCTATAATCCAAAAATCGGAAAGTACATTGGAGGCTTCACTCGGAGATTTGCGGGATTCTGCAATACGTGGCATACTTGCATTTTTATTTTCGGGTGTCCAGCTATCCAACCAAGCGGTTGACGGGTGGCCGGCACTACCGGAAAATTCACCAAACGCTTCTTTGGTAAATGCATATCCAACACCCGCTGCTCCGGTAAAGTTCATTGATAAATCTATATTTTTATAACCTACGTTCAGATTAAAACCAAAGGTGAATTTGGGGTCTTTGGTTCTGTACAATTCACGGTCATCGGCTGAAATCTTACCGTCACCGTTTGCATCGACATAACGCAAGTCACCCCCTTTAAAGTCTTGTCCAAAAGGATATCCATCCATTTTCGAGTATTTTTCCTGCCATGCGGAAGCTTCCTCGTCCGACTGGAAAAATCCGTCCGTGCGGTATACAAACCATGAATTGATAGGGGAGCCTACCTCACGCATAAAGCTGCCATCGGCCATACGGTTCACTCCGCCCAAGTTCTCAATGACATTCTTATTATAAGAGAAATTTCCGGATGCACCGAATGTCCAGTCATTCCATTTGTCATTGTATGCCAATTGAATTTCAACACCACTATTTTTCATCGCGCCTACATTGTCTTTATAGGCGCCCAATGCAAATTCTTTAGGCACTGCCACATCCATAATAATGTCTGTCGTTTTTCTGTTATAGTAGTCCACGGATCCGGTGAACTTATTGAACAAAGTAAAGTCAACACCTACCCCCCAGGTAGTTGCTTTTTCCCATGAGAGAGAAGCCATCTTGTATGAACCTTGATAGTAACCGGTAACCAATGAACCACCGAATGGGTAGTTTGCACCTAGGTTATAAGTATTCATCCAAGGATAAAAATCCCCTCCTGTCGGGCTTCCGTCGCCCAAAGCATCTTGATTACCCAATTGTCCCCAAGAAGCACGGATTTTCATATTCGACAGCCAACTATTTCGTACCCCTTCCATGAACGACTCTTCACTGATGCGCCATGCACCCGAGAAGGAAGGAAAATATCCCCAACGATTACCCGGAGCAAAACGGGAAGAAGCATCGGAGCGGAAATTGGCTTCAAACAAATATTTACCTTTATAGTCATAATTTAAGCGTCCAAAGTAAGATAACATATTCAGTTCGCGTGTAAATCCGCTATTGGTTTGGGTAGCAGCGGCACCGGCATTCATATCGGTTAACTCGTTATTTGGAAAATTCTCACGATACATACTATTGTAACGCACATCATACGCTTCCGCATGATATCCCAACATTACTTTGACGCTGTGATTACCAAATTGTTTGTCGAAATTCAGCAATGCATCAAAGTTATAACGATCCCAGTTTCTGAATGACTCTGACAAACTGTTAGGGCGTGCAGCCTGCACCGGATCTTCCTTTATTTTCTTTACGAAAGCTTTATAGTGCTGATCGTCATTAACATAAGCTCCTGATACTGTCGCTGTCAGAAAATCGAATATTTTATAATCTACGGCAAGCATACCGGTGAAATTTTGATTGTATTTATCTACCGTAGATCCAGAGTCCAACCATGCAATAGGATTACCATCATTGGTCGAACCATACGTCCCATCCTCGTTTTTAATAGGAATCATCGGACTTAAGATATTGAGCTGACGAATAATCTGGTCTGAGGATCCTCCGCCGTAATTGGAATTGGGATCTTTGTAATCATTCTTAATATATGCCAAGTTCATACGAACGTGCCATTGCTTGCTGATATTTATATCCAAATTCATACGACCGTTAAACTGACTGCGTTCCGAGTTAGGCAGAATACCGGTTTGACCCAAGTAACCTACTGAAGCCATGTATTTTGCATTGTCTGTACCACCGTTTATGCTGACATTATGCTTGTGTAAAACACCTGTCTTGAACGCGGCATCATTCCAGTTGGTGTTAGGGTGACCATAAGGATCCGAACCGTCTTCGAACAAGCGGATATCTTCGTCCGAATAACGATGCGGCTGATTATTATCATCATCAATACGGTTGTACAATCTGGCATAATCAGCTGAACTCACACGGTCTATGGTCGCCGTAGCATTTTGAATACCCACATATCCATTGTATGAAATGCGAGGAGCACCGACCTTACCGCGTTTGGTAGTAATCAGAATCACACCATTAGATGCTTTAGAACCATAGATAGCAGCCGAAGATGCATCCTTCAAAACAGAGATACTTTCAATATCGTTAGGATCCAAGTCATTCATAGAGCCACTTTCCACGCCATCAATCAATATATAAGGAGAGGCATTGTTCAAAGTTCCAACACCTCGGATTCTGATGTTGCTTCCATCTTCACCCGGACGCCCCTGGCCGGCTGTAACCGTTACACCAGGCATTAACCCCTGCAAACCACTTGATACATTGGAAATGGGTCGGTTTGTCAATTCCTCACTATTGACTTGAGCAACGGAACCGGAAAGGTTGGCTTTCTTCTGCACACCATAACCTACCACTACCACTTCGCTCAAGACTTCAGTATCTTCTTTTAAGATAACATTGAGCGGACCTCCGTTCCATTTTACTTCCTGTTTTTGGTAACCTACATAAGAAACAACTATAATCTCTCCTTTTTTTACGCCTGCAAGGCTAAAGTTACCGTCAAAATCGGTAATTGTACCGTTAGTTGTACCTTTTACTACTACAGAAGCGCCAATGATAGATTCCCCCATAGCATCTTTCACAATACCTTTGCATGTCTCATTTTGTTGTACGATAGCAGAGGAATTGACTTCCAAAGCCGTAACAGCAGAAATGGTTCCTGTAGAAAAAGCTCCTAAGAACAACAGCATGCCAACTGATTTGAATCGTTTTAACATAATATTGGTTTTTAAAATTTATTAAAAATACAGATTTATCAAGTTCTGGTAGAACTGTATAAAAATTCAAATCATTGAGTATTAACTTTTTATCAAATAATTAAATTCAATAATATATTTCTATATTTCAATATGAGCGAAGTTTCGGTTCATTGTTTCTACTCAATCTCTACTTAATCTCTACTTATATTTCTATTGCAGGCTGTTAGACTTTTACAGAACATAATAAATTAAAATAATCATTGGAATGGCTTTTTATTATTCCTAACAACCCATGCTACCTCTTTTCTACTACTATGCTTGAAATGGTATTAAGTATAAAACAAAATTCAAATAATCCTATAGAGAAGAACTAAGCAAAAATTTTATTATGTATTTCCCGTAAAATAGGTTTTCAACATTATATAAACCATAATATTAAAAAAAGAATAAGAACCAGATTGTTTTTTCTGTAAAAGCTTCGAATTAATCTAGAATTATTATATATTTGCAATGTTGATCTAAATCAAAAATGAAAATACAGTTCTACCAGAACTTACCCCCTTTTTAATTATATATTCTATTAAAATTATCACAAAAAAATTGTTACCGGATTCCCTGCAAAAGTATGAGGAATATACAGGTGTCAGCGTTTCATCAACATTGATATGTACGTGTATATCTTCGCGTACATACGTGTAGTCCAGATGATTCCTTTGTAGAAAAGACAAAACGATATTTCATACTTCCGCAAGTGACAGTAGCGTATGGATGTAATTGACCAATAGAAAGTTGGACGCGAAAATGCCCTCATGCCCTCACTTTTGCTCTAACTTATTTATAATGAACTGCTTATTAGTGGTGGTAACATTTTTATTAGTGAGGGCATTGCCCTCACTAATGGATGCTTAAAAATAAATTATTCCAACTTTACCACAGGATATAAAATAGTCTATATGCGCATATTTTCCCTGTCTCTTAGTTGTTTTCTCCCTTTCTTTTCTTACTTTTTATATGTTCATTTTTGCTTAGCCACTTAGGTGGTTAAGTCTAACCACGATGGTGATTAAAGTTAACCACCTAGGTGAATAGACTTAACCACGTCTGTGGATAACGGATATTGAACTTTCAATCATCAAAGAAGAACAGTATGAAACAAGCTACGGTGACCGCTATTTACGCCACTTATACAAGGAAAGAAAGCCTGCGGCTATAATCACTTTATCAGTAATCATGGCCTTTTCATTTAGATATGATGTTGATATTGATATTGAGTTCATTGTTCTTTTCATTTGTATTTATTCGCTCAGGAATTACTTTAGTTTAGTGCATTCTCAGTATCTTTGCCACCAATAAATACACTGTAAGATGAAACGAAAATTAGTATTTGCTACAAACAATGCTCATAAACTGGAGGAAATATCCTCTATTTTAGGAGAAAAAGTTGAATTATTGAGCTTAAAAGATATCCACTGCACCGTTGATATTCCTGAAACAGCCGATACCTTGGAGGGCAACGCGATGCTGAAAGCAGCGTATATTTATGAGAACTACGGTTTGGACTGCTTTGCCGATGACACCGGACTGGAGGTAGAGGCACTGAATGGCGAACCAGGTATCTATTCCGCCCGCTATGCCGGAGGTGAAGGACATAATGCGGAAGCCAACATGCAGAAGTTATTGCAGAACATGCAAGGTGTACAAAATAGAAAAGCACAATTCCGCACAGCCATCTGCCTGATTCTGGATGGAAAAAGACATTTGTTCGAAGGAATCGTAAAAGGAGAGATTATCAAAGAGAAACGCGGCGGAACAGGCTTCGGATATGACCCTATATTCGTACCCGATGGATATACCCAGACGTTTGCCGAACTGGGAAATGAGACGAAGAATAAAATCAGTCACCGCGCGCTGGCGGTAGAAAAGCTTTGCCGGTTTCTGAAAGCATGAAAAAAAGGTCAAAACTAAGGTGGACAAACTGAAAAGTTACAGATGATAGCTGATCAATAGACGTGAAGGTGTGTCGTTTTGACACACCTTCACGTCTAATTATTCATGTATATTAATAATGTCACTCCCATTCCGATGATACATCCTATCATGAATCCTTTCCAGAAGAAGTCCCCTTTACTTTTAGGAACAACAAAAAAGTCTTTTACCAACCACATCTTCCGATCTTTTATGAAAGTTACAATCCCAGCTTTTCCGAGATTTCCAACATCTTCTTAATTGGCTTTACCGCTTCTTTTGCAATTGTTTCATCCACCGTCACTTCCGGCCATTCATACTTCAGTGTATTATACAGCTTCTCTATCGTATTCAATCGCATGAAATTACATTCATTGCAAGCACAGGTACTGTCTTCGGGAGGAGCAGGAATAAAGTTCTTCTCAGGACATTTTTTACGCATTTCGTGCAGAATACCACTTTCCGTAGCCACAATAAAATCTTTCTTGTCACTGGCAATGGCATATTTCAACAGTCCTGCCGTAGAAGCAACCTTGTCGGCCAGTTTGGAAACAGCCCCTTTACATTCGGGATGAACCAGAATAGCCGCATCGGGATACTGTTTTTTCAGTTCCAATATCTTTTCCACAGAGAACTGTTCATGCACATGGCAGGCACCGTCCCATAACAGCATATTACGCCCTGTAATTGAATTTATATAGTTCCCCAAGTTACGGTCCGGACCAAAGATGATTTTCTCATCTGCCGGAAAACTTTCCACTATCTGCTTGGCATTGGTAGAAGTGACCACCACATCAGTCACCGCTTTGACTGCCGCCGTAGTGTTGACATACGAAATCACCGTATGGTCCGGATGCTCTTTGACAAACTTGCCAAATTCATCGGCAGGACAACTGTCGGCCAACGAACAGCCCGCATTCAAATCCGGTACCAGCACTTTCTTGTCCGGACAAAGAATCTTTGCCGTCTCACCCATAAAATGAACACCGCACATCACAATGATATCAGCATCCGTCTTCGCCGCCCATTGTGCCAGTGCCAGACTATCGCCTACAAAATCGGCGATATCTTGTATTTCACCCGACTGGTAGTAATGCCCCAAGATAAGCGCATTCTTTTCCTTACGCAGCTTGTTGATCTCCGCTTTCAAATCCAGAGTCTTGTCTACCGGCTCAGCAACATACCCTGTTTTCAACCATTCTTCTTTATTCATTATATCTATATTTTTTCTCCTTCTTTCAAAAAAAGAAATATGGTATTAATAATAGTCTGTTCATATTGTTAGTAAAAAGAGTATCCTTTTCCTTGCCTGATAAGTTATTCATTTGTAATAGTCAGATATGAATAAGTAATCAACCGGCTTAAGTACTGATTATACTGTCTTTACTTGTTCTATTAACAAACTGTTGATAATATGCAAAGTTAAAAACTTTATGCTTATGAACGCCTAAAATAGTGATTAAATTGTGTTGATATTAGTTGTTTAAGTTCTGTGATTAATTTTTGGATTGTTGATTTTGAGTGTACCATATACCATTATTTGAAATATGCAAGAAATACTTTTGAAATAATATGCCCATCCTTTTTACATGTTTTCAACCGTTATCAACAGGGGTATGTGAATTAGTTATTATCTTTGCAACCGTTAATAATAAAGTAGAATATAGAGTATGAGGAAGCTCAAAATAACAGAACTGAACCGGCTTACAGTGGATGAATTCAAGAAAGCCGATAAGTTGCCCTTGGCAGTGGTGCTGGATGAAGTACGCAGTTTGCATAACATCGGTTCGGTATTCCGCACATCGGATGCCTTTTTGGTAGATTGCATTTATTTATGTGGTATTACAGCCACTCCTCCCCATCCCGAAATGCATAAGACAGCCTTGGGAGCCGAAGACACAGTGGAATGGAAATATAAAAAGAATACGCTTGATGCTGTTCAGGAACTTCATGATCAAGGATTTACCGTGTTAGCCATTGAACAAGTGGAAGGCAGCACTTTGTTGGACCAGCTGGAACTGGATGCAGACAAAAAGTACGCCATCGTCATGGGAAATGAAGTGAAAGGTGTGCAGCAGGAAGTGGTCAATGCTTGCGACGGCTGTGTTGAGATACCTCAATACGGCACAAAACATTCGTTGAATGTATCGGTTACCACAGGAATCATTCTATGGGAGTTTGCCAATAAGTTAATGAGATTCAGACAATAAGCGTAAAATTCAAACAACAGGAATCAGTTAGATCTGTCCGTTTTCAACTAACAATACCACCCGTTCGGTCAGTTGATCCTCTCCCTCCGGATGATATTCTTTCTTCAGGCTGGCACCGAAAAGTGCCGCAAAAGTTTGATAGAATCCGGCTTTAAAGGGACCCATAAAAGCTTTTACCAATTCATAAGAGGAAGAATCCGTCTGGCGGTTTACTAACTTTATCAACAGTTTTCCCTGTGAGAAAGTTAATTTCTTCATAATCGGTGTATATTGCTCTTTCAGTCCCTTCTCTACGAGTTTCAAGTGCTTTTCCCTGGCTTTCTTGTCAGGCAATGTTTCTATGTATTCGTAAGTTTCTATCACAGCACGGTTAATTTCACGGGCTAGTGGCAAGGTTTTCTTTACATTCCTTACCAAGCGGTAGTATTCCCGTCTCTCTTTTTCATTTTTGAATTTTAATGGTCTGAAAACATACACATTAGGCAACCGTACAGCTGGAATGGTATCTCCTTTATATACACATGCAGGTACCATATATCCGTTTATAGTAGTCGTTGGCTGCTGAGAATAGGCAGCAGCGGCTATAAAGGAAAAAAACAATGCTATAAAGAGTTTCCTTTTCATCTTGGTGCAAAAGTAGCAAGAAATATGATTACTCTGTATAGCGGATAAAACTATTTAACTTAAAACACGCCAATGGATTATAAAATGAACAGGTTGTTGAAAGTCATGTTAATTATCTGTATTACAATACTTTCATCGGTGAATAACCTGTGTGCGCAGGAAGTGTGGGAAGAACTGGCAGAGCAATTGATGGATGAAGATGAAAACAATTCGTTTCAATGGGATACCCAGTTTGAAGAACTTTCCGAATTGCGTGAACATCCCATCAATATCAATACAGCTACTAAAGAGCAACTGGAACGCTTTCCGTTTCTCTCTGACCAGCTGGTGGAGAATATTCTTTATTATCTATATAAATACGGTCCTATGCTTACCCGGAATGAGTTGGGGATGATTGAAGATATTGACAGGCAGACCATTCAGTATTTACTACCCTTTATTTACTTTGAAACTCCTGAAAAAGAGCAATATAAGCTGAATATAAAGCGGATATTGAAATACGGTAAACAAGAGTTATCAACACGTGTCGATATTCCTTTTTATACAAAAGCCGGGTATCAACAGTACCCGGCTGAAACTTTAAAAAAAAATCCGAACAAGCAATATCTGGGATATGGATATTATCATAATCTGCGGTACAGTTTTCATTATCGGAATCAGATTTATGCAGGCATTACTGCCGAAAAGGATGCGGGAGAGCCTTTCTTTACCGGACAGAACAAAAAAGGCTATGATTTTTATTCACTGTACCTGTTCATTCGTAATATAGGGCGTATCAAGTCTTTAGCTTTGGGAAACTATCGTGTCAGCTATGGTTATGGACTAGTTATCAACACTGATTTCGGGATGGGGAAAACAGCGACACTCTCTACCTTGGGAAACAAGACTCGGGGAATACGCAAGCATTCTTCTACCGATGAATATAACTATTTCCAAGGAGTGGCAGCCAGCTATAAACTAGCTAAAAGGTGGACTATAGATGGTTTTTATTCGTATCGGAAGATGGATGGCATGGTTGATAACCGGTTTATAAGGTCGTTGAAAAAAGATGGATACCATCGGCTGTATCGTGAGTTTGAAAAGAAAAATACATTAACTAATCAGCTGATTGGTAGTAATTTAAATTATAACGGGAAATATTGTGAACTGGGATTAACAGCAGTTTATAATGTTTTCAACAAGCCGTTGAATCCTGAGAAGAAGTATTATAACATTTATTATCCGCGTGGAAAGGACTTTTATAACGTGGGAGGGGATTATAAATTCTTTTGGAAACGTTTCTCTTTATTGGGTGAAACGGCCATAGACAAATGCGGAGCTTGGGCAACCATGAATATGTTGCGTTATTCACCGAAAGGAGGAACACAGCTGATAGTTATGAACAGGTATTATGATGCGAAATACCAAGCGATTTATGCTCGTTCCATAGGAGAAGGAAGCATGGTACAAAATGAAAGCGGCTTTTATATGGGATTGGAAACCAACATTTTAAAGTATATCAAAATGACTTGCTATGGTGATTTTTTCTATTTTCCTTGGAAGAAGTATTTGGTAAGTAAGGCAGGAACCAAAGGATGGGACGGATTACTCCAATTAAGTTATTCACCTACTTATGAACTGGGAATGTTTATAAGATATCGTTATAAAAAGAAGGAAAAGGACTTTACTGCGGAAGATAAAACCAAGCAGACCATTCCATTTATTCAGCAGAAGTGCCGGTATCAGTTGAATTATACCTTGAAAGATAAATTGGCGTTGAAAACCATAGCGGATTATGTACGCATCAACTTCCGGGGGCAATCTGCCTCCAATGGTTTTCTGGTTTCTCAAAGTGCGGCTTATACATTTCGTTCGCTTCCTCTTCGGCTTGATTTGAGTGGCACATGGTTCCATACGGATGATTATAACTCCCGTCTTACTATCTATGAAAAGAGTGTGCTCTATGCTTTTTCCATGCCTTCATTTTATGATAAAGGTATGCGGTTGGCAGTGAATATGCGTTATGAACTGAATAAACATATTATTTTGCAGGCAAAATATGGATCGACCCATTATTTCAACAGAGATAAGATAGGTTCTGCCTTGGAGGAAATTGACGGCAGTACAAAGAGTGACCTTTATTTGCAGTTGAGGCTGAAATTCTGAAAAACATTCCGTATTTTTGCACTGTTATCAACAGAAAAAAGAACTATGTCAACAGTCATTTATCCTTCTCCCATCTTCGGTCCGGTGCATAGCCGTCGTTTGGGAGTGTCTTTAGGAATCAATCTTCTTCCCGAAGACGGCAAGTTTTGTACCTTCGATTGCATCTATTGCGAATGTGGTTTCAATGAAGATCATCGTCCGAAGAAGAAATTGCCTACCCGTGAGCAGGTTCGTGAAGCTTTGGAAGCCCGTTTGATTGATATGCGGCAGAATGGTCCCAAACCGGATGTGCTGACTTTTGCCGGTAATGGCGAACCGACGGCTCATCCTCAATTTGCAGGAATTATAGAAGATACTTTGGCACTGCGTGATACATATTTTCCTCAGGCGAAAGTGAGTGTGTTGAGCAACTCCACTTTTATTCACAAACCGGAGGTATTCGATGCATTGAATAAGATAGATAATAATATATTGAAACTGGATACCATTGATACGGATTATATCCGGTTGACAGACCGCCCGACCGGGCACTATGATGTGCGGGAGATTATAGAAGGAATGAAAGCTTTCAAAGGTAAGCTGATTATTCAGACCATGTTCATGAAAGGCAAGTATCAAGGGCAGGATGTGGATAATACTTCAGACCGGTATGTGCTGCCTTGGCTGGAGACGGTGAAAGAGATCGCCCCCCGCCAGGTGATGATTTACACCATCGACCGCGAAACACCCGATCATGATTTGGAAAAGGCTACTCATGAGGAATTGGACAGAATAGGGAAATTGATAAAGGATTCCGGCATTCCGGTATCGGTCTCGTATTAAGTGAAAAAAGTAAGTTAACTTCAAGGGGCAAGTAAGTTAACTTACTTTGCCAACGAAGTTAACTTACTTTGCCCATGAACATATCTTACTTTTTCAGGTCACTATCAGGACATAACCTATACTCCGGATATTCTTTAATTCAATAAGCGGATCGTCTTTCAACAGTTTCCGCAATTTCGTGATAAAAACATCCAGGCTGCGTGAAGCAAAATAATCATCTTCCGTATCCCAGAAACGGCTTAGAATGGCTTTTCTTTCCACTGTTTCATTTATATTTTCACAAAATAACTGAAGTATCTTTGCTTCACGTACAGTCAATACTTCTTTTTCTCCGGTGTCTTCATTGTGCAGTGTGGCATGTTTGGCATCCAGTGTGAAACGTCCCAGTTTATAATGCTCATTTTCATTTCGTGATTTGATTCCTGCTTTCATTTTCAGAATGGCGTGTATATGTGCATCGAGTTCATCGGGCACGAAGGGCTTTTTCACATAATTATTAACACCTAGTTTATATCCTTCTTTCACATCTTTGGGAGAAGTCAATGTGGAAGTAAACAAGATAGGGATATCTCCGTCCATTTCACGGATGCGTTCCACCATTTGATAACCGTTCATTACAGGCATGTCAATATCCGAGATAATAATATCCGGATGATATTCTTCCCAAGCCTTCAATCCTTCCGCTCCGTTACCAGCGGTTATCACTTCATAGCCACCAATAATTTCCTGTAATTCATTTTTTATGATATAGCTGAAAGTGGAATCATCCTCTACTAATAATAATTTAATCATAGTTTTCTATTATTTTAGGTATTAACAGGCTGAATTCACTGAATTCTCCTTCTATACTGTTGATATATATTCTTCCCTCGTGGGCTTCCATTACTTGATAAACATAGTTAAGTCCTAGTCCGAATCCTGAGGGGCCTCCCTTCCGGGTTCGTTTGATGGCCGATGCACGCTCGAACTTCTCGAAAATCTTCTTTTGGTCTTTTTGCGGAATTCCAATACCATTGTCGTGTATGTTGATAATGTCATGTTTGGCATCGCTCGATGAACTGATGTTTATCTTTACCGATTCTTTAGAATATTTTATGGCATTGTCTATCAAATTACTGATTGCTTCCTTCAGAAACTCTTCATCGGCATATACTTTTTCTGTTTTTAAGTGTGTAGTAAAATGAATTGTTTTTTCTGTTTTTATAGTAAATTTCTCAATCAAGTCTTCTATCATGGGAGATAATGAAATATCTTTTTTATTCATCTCCAGTTTGTGCTGCTCCAGTTTGGCCAGTGTCAGTACTTTGTTGGAAAGAGCCGACAAATGTTCCAGTTCACTTTCTACAATGGTGAAATAATGGTTCTTTATCTCCGGTTTATCATCCAGTTTTCCGCTATGCAGCCTGCTGGCGCACATGATGGCAGAGCTGATGGGCGTTTTCATATCATGAATCATGGCGTAGGAGAAATCTTCTTTTAGCTGGGCTATTTTCCTTTCTGTGATGATGATTTTTATTTGGTAAAACAATCCGATGAAAGCGAATACCACCATAACTGCTGTAGTCAGCAATAAGATTCCCATGCGTGCAAATATGCTCCAATGCGGATTCATCAATATCATTTGTACAGCTTGTGACCGGTCTGTGCGGATAGGAATTTCTTTGGAATGGATGGCACTCCACGACAGGAAACTTTCTTTTTTGCTTTGTTGAAGCACCTCCTTGTTTTTGGGATTTATAAGATTCAATGTGAAGTCACTGCTTATTTTGTGTTCTAAGAGGAGAGTGGAAGCGATGGAATCCACGTCTTCTATAGAGATATAATAACCTAGGTTATAGAGTCCTTCTTCCAAGTAAGTGATTTCGGGAATACTGTCGGTTGCTGATTCTCCTTTTATGCTTGTTCCCTTTGGCGTTTTATTAAGTCTTATAATAGCTTCTTCTTCTATTGACTTATATAAAATTTGATTGGTTTCTTCGTATATATTGTCTTTAATAAGTATATAAGTATTGCACAACCACATTAATTGCATTGTAAATATGGAAATCAAACTAATGATAGTGATTATCTTTATATATTTTGTTTTTATCATGGTGGCAAATATAATAACTTATTTTTAATAGTGGATAACATTCAGATAACATATTATTAAAATATCTCCTGTTATTTTTGCAATATCAAAATAAAACACTTATATATAATTTAAAATGTAATATTATGGAGAAAATAGTAACACTATTGGGTAATGAAGAACAAACTTCTATTTATGGAGGAGAAATAAAAAGAACCTATGATTGGAAACCAAGAGAAGATAAAAATCCAAAACCGGAAACTCAATGGACAAACAATTAACATAAAGATAACAATCCGATAACAAAGAGTTTGAAAAAGTCGGTTTATTTTTGTCACATCAAAACAAACAAAAGAGATATGGAAAAAACGAGTATAAACGAATAAGGTAGAGAAATAAATAACATGATCGGTATACCACTTTTTACTGTCCGCTTGTTCAAACGAAGAATTAGAGATTGTCCGGATCTTGGAATAAGGGAAGTAACACAAACACAAAACACGATAAGAATTTAATAAAATAGAAACGCTGACGTTGGCAAAATGTATGAATATTTATGGCGGATGCTACATTTACAGTAGCAGTACTAGTCTGACTAGTGTATTTGTAGTACCCAGCTGTTTCAGATAATTATTTTCTTAGTATATAACAACAAAATACAAAATGAAGTATGAAAAAGAATGATTATTACATGGTGAAGCCACTCAGTGGTGAGGAACATGTACAGGTATCGGGAGGATATGTGCCTCCTACTGCGGAACAGATGGAACAACTCCGTGAGAAATATGGACCATTAGCAGATATTATCTGCTGGTAAACTTTTATACAAACACAATTTATTAACTAATTAAAAAATTACGATTATGAAACATTTAAATGAAAACGCTTTGATGCAGGAAATGAATGTAGGTGAAATGCAAAATGTGAATGGAGGGTGGGTTGCCTTAACTCTCGCTGTGGCTGGTGCTGCAATTTATGTATACAATAATTGGGATGATTTTTGTGAAGGAGTTAATGATGGATGGGACAGAACACGAAATTAGTAATTAAAATATTATATTATGAAATATATTTATGAAGAATTATCTGAACAAGAATATAAATGTTTTTGTGGTGGAGATAAAGCCATGAAAAGTTTAGGAGATAGTATAGGTTCTATAGGAGGGAATATCTGTAATTTTCTAGAATATTTTGGCCAAATTGCACAAAACAGTCCAACAACTTATGGATAAAAAAAATATATATGGAACAAACAGATTTACAAAAAGAAAACAAAAAATTGAAGCGAATTAATTTTATCTTAATTATTTATGTAGTTGTATCAATTGGTATTCAATTATATAATATATTAGTGTG
>OFMJ01000112.1_pt1 | contig 92340 bp, 101 predicted proteins | sample 1541801 | NCBI WGS metagenome assembly OFMJ01 (sample SAMN04209234, study PRJEB22552) | human gut metagenome | biome: gut; material: feces | host: Homo sapiens | place: USA: Oklahoma
TGAGATTTTCAATGTTTCATATGAATATCTCATCGAAGGAAAAGAAAAGTCATAGTACTCCTGGCTCCTCGGAGTCGTCTATGACTTTTCTCTTTCATTCTCTTCCTTAAGATTTACAAATTAAATCTAAACACCTAAATAGTTCTAAAGTATTTAAGTACATCGTTTCTCCATTTTTCAGCAGGCACATATTCTATAATATTCTCGGGTTTAATTACTGTCTCAGGTTTCATATAAGCAAAAACCTCAGATTCCAAGTTGGTAAATGCACTTTCACATGCTTGTGATAATAACCATTTTCTTACACCAGACCAGTTATCCTGCTTATCTTTTTCATATTCAATTTTATCTCCACAAAAAGTAAAATAAGCAAAATCTTTTAACTTACATTTAAATTTAACAACATATGATTTACATATATTCTTCCATTTTCTATCTATCTCTTTTGTTTTTTCATTCAAGAGCGATAAGGTATAAAGAAATTCTGGTTTTTCATGTATAGTTGAATAATCATAAATATCCTTACAAAACAGAAATGCATTGATTTGAAAATCATAATATATTTTATGGGCAATCTTACATAGTTGATTGCTCCTTCTTGAAATTCCATTCAAGTTCTTGTAATGCTCATAATCCACATCATAAGCCACATTATCAATATATAACAACTTACTTTCTATATCAAAATTTACACTATTCTCTTGAAGTGATCTTTTTAAATCAGTCTCATTGCTCAGTACCCATTGCAAATTATGCAATCCATATTTTTTTATATTAGAACATTCATCACTATTGCTAGTGACTTGAAAAGCCACTATTTCCAAATTTTCTATGTCAATTTCATCTATTGCGGAACGGTATCTCTCATAAAATATATCAAAATTATTATTGCACTCTATAATGTAGTTTTCGATAAATCTATTCTTTTTTATTTGTAAGGTTTCGCATAACCAGTCATATGCAGCATTTGGATTTGTAATATCATACATATTGTATTCCTCTTCTTTTGTATTTGGGTAAAATCTAAAACTCTCTATTTCTATTTGTTTTATAAATTATACTACAATAGCCACCTTTTTCAAATTATCGTTCTTCGAATTAACAACATATTCAATTTTCATTCTCCCCATAAAACTAATCTATTATTAACAATAAAAAACTGCTACAAGGCTCTCTTCCCTCATACCAGATATTAATACTTTCTTCCTACTCCATACACATTTTTTCTCATTACCTGTGTATCATGTACCTATATTGTCATGTAATCTTACTGTATATACGCTATGTACAGTAAACACATGGGGTTCAGTTTACATCCGCCAGAACAACTGGAGGTTTTGCGATCAATGCCCGTGCAATTGCTGCCCGTTGTTGCTGTCCACCAGACAATTCCCCCGGAAAGGCATCCAGCAGATCTTCCAGACGCAAAAAAGAGATGATAGAACGCAAGAGTTCCTCATCCGGCTTTCTTCCATCCAGCGTCAGCGGGAATACAATATTTTCATAAATATTTAGCATCGGCGCCAGATTGTAATTCTGGAAAATAAATCCGATCTTTCTTCTCCGGAAGACACTTTTCTCTTCCTCATCGAGATGATCTAAGACAACTTCTCCAATCTGTACGCGCCCCTCCGTCGGTTCGTCCAATCCTCCAAGCAAATGCAGCAGCGTAGATTTTCCGCTCCCTGAGATTCCCATCACCGCAAGAAAGCATCCGCGCTCTACTTCCAGATCAATTCCGTCCAGCGCTTTGATCAAATGCGGTCCTCTCTGATAATACTTTTTCAGGTTTTTCGTCCGTAGCTGTATCATATTACTTTATCCCCCTTCTCCTCTGTATCTTTTATCAGTCACTCCTTTTCGGAACGGTGGAATCTGGCTCGTTTAGAAGATAGACAGAAAATGTCGTCCCCTCCCCCACAACCGAAGCCACACTGATATACCCTTTCTCCAGTTCAATAATTTCCTTTGCGAGATGCAGACCCAGACCGATCCCTTCCTCCCCTTCTGCCTCCGGCTCCCGGTAAAATCGCTGAAAGATTTTATTAAGATGCTCTGCCGCAATGCCCCTTCCAGTATCAGAGATATTAATCTTCGTATAAAATTGTCCCTGATTGACATCTATTTTGATTTTCCCGCCCGGATCTGTATATTTCACTGCGTTATCAAGCAGATTGAATACTGCTTCCACCGTCCATCTCCGGTCATGAATCAGCTCTGTCTCTTCCGGGCAGGAAACGGTGACAGTAATCCCTTTTTTCATCGCTTTCGGCATCACCTCGCTCATCGCTTCAGCAAGCGTATCAAGCAACGACTGACGCTTCTGATGCAAAGAGACAAGCCCGGTCTCCAGTCTGGACATCTTCGTCATCGCATCCATCAAGAAATTGATTTTCTCTGTCTGTGCCTCCATCATCGCAAAAAACTGTTTCTTTCTCTCCTCGGAAAGGTTGTTCCGCCCAAGAATTTCTGCAAACATCTTTAAATTTGCTGCCGGAGTTCTCACTTGATGCGCAATATCCGATACCATACTCTGAATCATTTCTTTTTCCTTTTGATTCTCCTCCCGTGTATAGATCATAATTTCATGATACTGTTTCATCCGATCCTGGATCTTTACAGTCAACGTATCATGATACTCTGGAAAACTGATCTCCTCTTTTTCCGCAATCATATCATCCAGCGTGTCCAGCAACTTTTCCGCATGTTTTACAAGCATTTTTCTCAGAAGCATCATTTCCAGCAGGCATACAAAGACTACTGTACATACGATGATCATTGCACCACACACAAATAGTTGCTGGTTCAGAGGCAGACAGAAAAGAACTGCGATCCCTCCAACTGCAAGCACGAGGGTCAGCACCATCGTTTCACACATTTTATGCCTCATGCCCTTCCCCCCGCGCAAAAAGATATCCCATTCCATAAATGGTCTGAATATATTTATGAGATGTATCCTCGATCTTTTTTCTCAACCTGGTCATATTGACTGTCAGCGTATGCTCATCAATAAAATTTTCATCACAGTCATAAAGTCGTTCCAAAAGTACCTGTCTTGTCAGGATCCTCCCCGCATTTTCCACAAAAAGCTTTAATATCCGATATTCATTCGGCGTCAGGAGCAATGTTTCTGTCCCCCTCTGTGCAGTCATTTTGTCAAAATCAATCCGGAGATATCCATCGTCATATTGCCCCTGATCCCTTTTCTCATTTTGTCCTGTACGTTTTAGGATCACCGCAATTTTTCTTTTGAGTACCGATGGGGAAAACGGCTTTGTCACATAATCATCTGCACCGAGATCATAGCCTCCTAACACATCCTCCTCTTCTTTTCTTCCCGTCAAAAACATAACCGGAACGGTATATCGTTTTTTAATCTCCTTGTAAAATGTAAATCCGTTTCCATCTGGAAGATCTACATCCAGTAGTAGCAGATCAAATTTTGATGTCTCCAACAACTGTCCCGCCTTCTTCAAAGAGTGTGCTGCAACCGTCAGATAATCTTCTTCCTCCAGTTCAAAGCAAAGCCCGGCAGAAAGCGCAATGTCATCTTCCACAAGTAGTATTTTCTTCATATACCCCTCTCCTCACTCTGATTCTTTCTTATGCACTTTGGAGATTATTTTACTAAATTTTTCAGCTTTTTACAACAGCTGTTTTCGGCTTTTATTTTCTGATGTCCTCCTCTCCTCAAAAGCCCTCCTGCTTACATACTGTCTCCTGTATCTGAAGAACTTCCTTGATTTTCTCCTGCTTCTCCCGGACCTCCCTGCTTATTTTCTCCGTTTCGGTCAGGAGGTGTCCCCTGCTTATTTCCTTCGCTCATATCAGGAGGCGTTCCTTTCATTTCTCTCTGCTCTGGATTCCCCGGTCCGCCCTGCATCTGACCGCTTCCATAGATCAGAGTATCCAGCGTGATTTCTTCACTGTATGTCCCTGCCGATACCGTGTAAGTACTGTCTTTTGTAAGTTCCGGACAGCTGATCAGCACAGATGTGTATACTTTATCCGGTTCCCACTGCATAAGTTCTATTCCATCACTGTCCTGAAGAGAAACAACACTGCCTGCCTCCTGTGATCCGACTGATACCAGCACTGTGCCCTGTGTGGAGGAACTTCCAAAATTTTGCGCCATACCGGAAGAACCTGCCGCAACAAAGGTTCCTCCGCTGATGACCGCCTCACCATTGTAGTCTAATGCACTGTTTCCATCATTGACCGGACCGGATATATAAGTTTCTCCGCCTGACACGGTCAGATCTCCGTTGGAGTCAATCCCGTCTCCTTCTGCATTGACATGCATCACACCGCCGGAAATATGAATGTAAGCTCCTTCTGTTGCCGCAAACTGATCTCCGCCTGCGCCTTCAAAACCGCTACTGTCGTTTCCGCCTGCCGCATTCAGTCCATCGTCTGACGCCGTTACAGAGATATTTCCACCTGTAATATCGATGCTCAATCCTTCAATCCCTTCGTAGCTCTGGGCAATCTCTATTTCCCCGCCTAGAATCGTTGTAGAAGAATCTGCATGGATTCCGTCATCCTGTGCCGTGATTTTAAAACTGCCGTCCGCCAGATAGACAAATCCAAGGCTGCTGTCATCTGTATTTGACGCATGGATGCCGTCTTTCCCTGACGTGATCGTAAAAGTTCCACTTAGGATCCGCACACTGTCCTTCCCGGAAAGTCCATGAGATGCCGCTGTGATGTCATAAGTACCACTTGTAAGTACAAGGTCATCTTTTGACACAACGCCATGTCCTGCCTCCGCCTTGATCTTCAATGTTCCGGCACCATTTAATGTCAGATCATCTTTTGAAAAAATGACCGCATCGATATTATTGTCATCAATTGTCGTGTAAGTTCCTCCATTAGTCAATATGTTGTCTGATCCGGATGCCGTCGTGAGAAATACTTTATCTGCTGAACGGACATAAATTGCCGCTGACTGTGCACTTGTAATCTCTACACCATTTAAAACAATCTGAATCTTATCGGTGTCCTCGGCATCTACGATAATCATTCCATTCGATAGTGTTCCCGACAAAATGTAAGTTCCTTCCTCTGTAATCGTGACTGTATTTTCTGAAATCTGCACCGCATCTGAATCACAGAGTGTGCCGTTATCCGCAAGCGTGATCAATGCACTATCTTCCTCATCGTAACCGATCTCCTTATCTCGGTCTGTAAACATTTCTGAAATATCGTTCACTGTCTGTTCCTCAGAATTGGTGGCAGTATCACTTTGGTTTTCAGAGGATGCCTCTGCATTTTTCAAAGTACATCCCGGCACTAGAAGCATTCCTGCAAACAGCCATAATAATATGATTCTTCTTTTTTTCATTGCGCACCTCCTATAATTCTCCGATAATCGTCTCCTGCTTTGATACCGTAATCTCCAAATTGCCATTTCTGCATCGCAGCTTGTCGATCATCTCCTTTTCCTGATCCCTACTTCTCAGTGTCAAATTGTAAGTTAAGCGGAACAAGCTTCCCATATTTGTCGTCTTTACTTGAACAAGTTCACATTCTGTCGTATATTTCTGCAAAATCTTATCAAACACTCCGGAATAATCAAGATCTTCCGGAATCGTGATGTGCATTGTCTTATACCGATCCTGTTTTTTTCCTGCTCCAAAGTCCAGTCGATGGTAAAGAAGACTCACTCCTCCAAGAAGCACCGCTACAAGAAATGCATACCCAAGATAGCCCATCCCCGCGACAAGCCCAGTTCCCATAGCCAGAAAGATTGCTCCGATTTCTTTTGCGGAGCCTGCAGCCGACCGGAACCGCACAAGACTAAATGCCCCTGCGACCGCTACCCCAGTTCCTACATTTCCATTTACCATCATGATCACAACACAGACAACGGCCGGAAGTATGGCCAGTGTTGCCACAAAGCTTTTTGTATACCGTGTCCCACACATATACGCAACTGCCAGGATCAAACCGATTACAAGAGAACATCCTACACAGAGCAGAAAGTCTTGCACAGCAATCACATTTGTCATATCCGTATCAAAAATCCCGCGAAACATCTGATTAAGCATAGCGCACACCTCCCTTTGCATTCTTGTTCATCATCTGCATATACGCAGAGCCATATTTAGAGAAGGATGTCTTAAACAAATGATTACTGCTCAACGTTCGGCTCATCCAAAGAGGAATGCCCCCGGATGTCTTGATTTCCAACAGTGTCTGCCCATTTTCCAATAGTGGCTTCCCATAAATTTCACTTCCCAGAGAAACATCATCCTCCCGGTAAAGTATATTTTCATCAAATGTCACCCGGAAATCACTGCCATCCAGAGAATAATATGCCTCTCTCTCATAAGTCAGAAAGACTACTGGAACTAACTGCCCATAATAGTGCCGGAAATACTTGATTTCTTCTCCAATCTGTGACTTAACCGGAAGATCTCTCCTACGCTCAAAGCTCTCCCTGACTATCTTCTCCGGAAGTGTAAGCCTTCGTTTATAGACAATTCCGTCATATTTCTTTTTCAATTCTACAAAGACTTCATCTTCCGGATCTGCGGTCTCATAACTCCGCACTCTTAGTTTTTCCTTATATGCCGGCTTTTCCAGAGAACGGCGGATCAACCGGAATGTATCTGTATCAAAATAAATATTCCGGATGGTTGTTCTTCCATAGTGATCTATCTGCATATATGGATCCATTGCTTTTAACACTTTCTCCTTTTCCTGCCTTGTGAGCAGATATTTCAGCTCATACCGCTTAAAAGTTGTCTGATATGTCATAAATTTGTCTCCTTTTCCTTGTGATGGATCAACTATAGCAGACGAACCTTAAATCTACTTAAAAAACAGAACACCTCCATTAGCAACTGGCCAGATATGTATGATTCACTGTATCAAAAAGCCGCCTCAGTGCTTCTGCACCAAGACGGCATGCCATCTACATTTATGAAATTTAGCAAAACTCAGATTGGAAATGTAACTGTGATCCAAAGTGATCTTCCATCCTCTGTAAATGCACTGATCTTTCCCCTATGTGCGGATACTGTAGCTGCTGCAATGGAAAGTCCCAGTCCATATCCTCCTGTTTCCGAATTGCGTGACTGATCTGTTCTGTAAAAGCGGTCAAACAGATGTTCCAGTTGTTCTTTTCCTATTTGATCTGTCGTGTTATAGACCGACAGACAAATTTTGCTTTTTTGCTTTTTCAGCCGTAGAAAAATATTTCCTCCTTCCTCAGAATATTTAACTGCGTTGTCCAACAGGATACTAAAAAGTCTTTCAATTGCTTTCTCCTCCCCTTTCATCTGAAGGGACGGTTCGATTTCCCCTTCCAGATATTTCTTCTGAAGCTTTGCAGGGGCCTGAAAAGCAGCAAGTGCCTGTTCTGCCATATCGGAAATTTGGATTTCTGTCACAAATTCTTTTTTCTCTTCTTCCATACGTGCAAGAAGAATCAGGTCATTGGTCAAAGCTGCCATCCTCTCCGTCTGCATCTGAATATCCCGAAGCCATTCACTTTCTCCGTGATCCATCTCCAGCACTTCAGCATCTGCCTGTATGATCGCAAGCGGAGTTTTCAATTCATGCCCTGCATCGGTAATAAACCTTTTCTGTTTTTCATAAGTCTCTGAAAAAGGTTTCACTATGCGTGCCGACAAAAAGATAAGTAAAATCAGTACTGCCGCAAGTCCCAACACAGAAACTCCAACCGCTGTCACGACAAAATTTCGAAAAGTAGACAAATTTCTTCTGCAATCCAGAAAAACAATTCTTCTTTGCTCCCCACTTTGAAATACTTTGTAGCGGTAGTCCTCGACAAACCCACTCAGAGTTCCGCTCTCCCACACCGCCATTCCATATTTCATCGCAGTACTGCTGTCGATCATGGCAATCTTTCCAGTATCAGATGCAAGCACTTCTCCCTTTTGGTCTAGAAGAACCGAAAAATATCTCGACTCATATGGAAGCTCTGGAGACAGAAAAGGATCATTATCCACCGGGGCTTCTTTCTTTTTTTTCTCTGCAAAGAGATCTGTCTGAGGAAACCTTCCTTCATTTTCTCCGAGTACTTCCAATACTCGATCAGCATCTTCCACAATTTTTTTATAGTTTATCCCACCGATTACACCCTCGATGCAGAGCAGTACAGCAAGAAGTGACAACATCGATGCTGCAATCAATTTCATCCGCAGTTTCCCGATCATTTCAGTTCCTCCAAAGAGTATCCTGCATTTCTCGTCGCCCGGATCTGAATATCTGCATCGAGGGAACTAAGTTTTTTCCTCAAATTGGAAAGATATACCCAGACAACATTGAGTTCCGCCTCACTGTCATATCCCCAAATTTTCTCAAAGAATCGCTCGGAGGAAATTAAATGTCCTGGGTTACTCATAAGAAACTCCATCATCTGATACTCTTTATTCGCAAGCCTGATACTTCCTTTTGGGGTTACATACTTAGTACAAAATAAATTTAAACTAAGATGATACAATATATTCTTTTTCATCCTCCCCTCATTGTGAAGGGAGGATATTTTTATACCAATCTAAGCTCAATCGCTTCGATTTTCTTGTTCATGCCGACCGTTCCGATCATGCCAGATGTCCAGCGAGTCCAACCAATATCTTGGATATGCACTCTGGTCTGCAGTTTCTTTCCTTTCAGCCCCTCTGCAATCAATTCGATTGCTTCTAAATGCAGACCTTTTCCGGTCGTCCCGATGACTGTATCATGCTTAATATAGCCAAAATCCTTAAGCCCGATATTTTGGATATGGGCACGAGCCTTAATCTTAAAATTCAATTTCCGCATGTCAATCTTGATTGCTTCCAGTGCCCGATTCTGCCCAACGGTTCCGGCAGTGCCTCCGTTTACCGCATCCATCCAACCTTTACCAGATACATGTGCCTGATACCATAGAGGTGTTTTTGGCTTCGGTGGCTCTGCATTGCTCTTAATTCCAAATGCTCCCAAGATTCCTCTCGCAATGTCATCCATCTGATCATTAAAAATCGTAAGATCTCCAATATTTGTAATAAAGCCTACCTCTACGAGACGATAGCTATATCCTCTTGCAGCTGCTCTATTTGGATTGGCGAGATCATCTCTACCAACGATTAAATTAGATCGCCCCGGTAAAATACCGCCAATAAAACTTGCAAGGGCATTGTCGTACTGATCCGGAGTAAATCCTGCCTTAATAATGACATGACCGCCTTTGGCACCTTCTGCTGCACTGTCCATGTGCAATTCCGTGATTTGCCAGTCATCCGGGATGTCAAGGCTACTGATACCATTGTCTGCATAATAATCTCTGTTAAAGTCCCCCAGAGTAACCCGATCGCCGCCGAGTGCTTTAATTCTCATTGCTAATGCCCTTACTCTTTCTGCTTCCGAAAATCCGTTTGCACATGCTCCCGGGTCTCCTGCTCCATGTCCTGCAATAATAAATAAATGTGCCATATTCTAAACTCCTTTCTGATTTCAAACACAACAAAAGAGAGTCCGAAGACTCCCCTTTACTTTTTGTTATTTTATTCATTTTTTTCCAAGCTGTTTAATTGTCTGATTGATGTATGTACTCAGACCTGCCACCAAAATGCCTTGCACAATCGCTGTAAATACTGCCATCGCAATCTCCTTCCCGGTGCTGATCGGACATGTAGCCAATACCCACACGGCACACAACACAATCCCTGCGCCGCCTAAAATAAGTGGGATGTACTTATCCTTTACCGCCTGCGCGCTTTTTAATCCCATTCCGATAAAATACAACACTACTGCTACCACCAGCAGCTCCGGCTTTACATAATTCGTAATTTGTTCCATCCTTTCTACCTCCTAACCTCTAATTGGCAATTCTTTTACTTCTTCGAGTAGCTGTGTAGCCACTCCGTTTCCGCCGAGATCGTGATATGAATCATACATCTCAATAAAATTTTCAAGCCCATGTTTTGTTACATAGCCTCTTGCAATCCACTTCTCGTGGTACTCAATCATCTGAACTCTGAGCAAAAGCATCGTTCCTTTGCTATTTGCATCTCGGTCCTTCTTTTGATTTTTAAGCAGCCAAATAACATAGCCTAAAATTGCGGGTAGTACAATATTATATGTCTGCATGATTAAAGTCTCCATAATAATCTCCTAATTATATTATTGCATTAAAATAAGACCATTACGGTCTTGCTCTAATCTCCATTATTCTCCTCCTATGCTGTCCTAACCCACATATAGCAAGTGATATATGGTTGCAAGTTGTCATGCGCCTCTCCCCGCCCAGTGTATGTACTTGTAAATCCATCAGATCCGTCTTTCGTAGGATTCTTCGTCCTCATAAGTCCAAATCCGGTATCCGACTGAGATGTGACACCATACCACTCTGGCTTTGGGACATTGTGGTTATGTGGTGGCAGCTGATTCCCAGTAAGTGTTACGCTTTTAGATCCACCAATTTTTTCCGCTGCATTAAATTCCGCTTGAGAGGGATCTACTCCAACTGGGACACGGCCCTGCCCCCACTCCATCCATGCGGTTTGCGGAAAAAGCTCCGAAGGGTTTGTTGGATTCACAGACATGTAAATTGACCCCACTGGATAAATAAGATTAAAAAAAGACTGAGGGGGATCAAAACCATCTGCATCCAAACTCATCCTTTTTCTTTCTCCAGTCCGATAATCTTCGATATAGCAATAAATTCCATTTCCTGCCAGAAGTTGTGTCAATCGGTGTTCTTGTGGAGAAGAAGTCCATCCATCACCTTGCTTAAAGTACAAATCATCTGTCGCTACAATGGCACCCTTACTTACCTTTAGAATTACCTTATGCTTTGCCTCGACAACGGTATTATCATCGATGTGGTGCGGCGAAATAAACTCATCGACACTTGTAAAATTCGCTCCAATAAAATCAAAACCTTTGAATGTCTCCGCCTCTATATTGGATGCTGTAAATTTAAACAGTCCCCAAAATGAGCCATCCCACCGGTACACAGCGCCTTGCACCCTACCACCAGAGGTGCCAGTGTTTTTCCACAGCATTCCTACATATGGATCAGCAGGCTCTGTCTCGCTTTCTGTGACCCCTGTTGGATTTCCGTCTGCTCCGTTATCACCATGCACTCCTATAATAACTGGGGTTGTATTTATCGATGTGCCGTTTGTATAGGCTGTGTTTTCATAACTCCAAAGATACTTCTTTTCGGGTGTGATCTGCTGCATAGCGGTTGTCCAGCCGTGAGTGCTTGTTGTGATGCCGGTATTTTGGGCAGATGCGAGATAATATTTTGCGATGTCTTCGATGCCGACACCATTTTGCCCCGGATCTCCGGGCTTTCCTGGAGCACCGTCATCACCATTTTTTGACACTGAATACGATGTTGTACTACTTCCGTCTGTGTAAGTAATAATTGTGCGAGTCCAAAGATACTTCCCAGCTCCTGCAAGAACTGGTTCCGGACTCCATACCCCGAAAGGAACTTCCGTCCCGGAATCTCCTGCTTGATAAGAAACATCCGAAGATTTTACACTTACAACTTGGTTCTTTAAATCTTCCAGCAGCTTCGACACATCTTTTGTCGGGTTGCTTACAAGCAGTTTGTAATTTGCCAAAACACCAGTATCTTCGCCTTTTACAGTGTAGTGATTCTTGACAGATTGGATTCTTGCAGAGATATAAGTAGGCTCCGTGAAACTATGGTCTGCAACTTGTATCATATCGCCAATATCTGCCTGTAAGTCATACAGATCTGCCTCATAAGCGACTTTCTTCTCGTTTTTAGTCTTTAATTCCGACAGTCCCCGATTAAATAGTTCTTGCGCATTGTCGGTATCATATTCAAACGTACCGTTAATATATCCTAAAAATTCAGTCTGCCCCTCATACCCGTAAGCTCTAAACCTAGACCATTTATCATGCGCCTCTCTGTCATAAATCTTTGTATGTCCTTTAGGGCTGTAATATCTCCCATCATCATAGACCACGTCTGCAATCGTAAGTCTTTGGTGCGTTTCTTCGTTTTCTTTTCCGAAACACCGCATGCAAGTGCATAAATCTTCGATTGATTCGTTCCTACTGAGAGACACTAGATTCTGCTCATCCACAAACCTTTGATTCGTAAAATCTTGCCCGAGAGACTGATAGATATTTACAACTTGCTTTACCACTTTTGAGCCTTCCATGATAATTTCAAAATCGCATTCTGCCTCGAAAGTATTCATGATCATTCCAATTCTGGCCAGTTGACTGTCAGTCAGACTGGTGTATTTTGTTGCTCGCTTTCTATCTGCGATTTCATTGATTCCGATTGTCCAACCGGTATCTCCCAAGACTCTTTCCATTGTTGCAGCAACCGGTTCCGGATTTCCAGTTGTATCCCATTCGTCTGCATCCTCGTTGATTAGATCCAGTCCGATATCCTCGCAATGGACGGACAATTCAGAATCACCCTCTACTGTCATAATCGTGTACAATCGGTGCTTTCCATATTTATCAACAAAAGCAATATAGTTTCCAACTTTAACATGCTCGGAATCCTTATGATTAGCGATCGTATTAAAATCATAAGTGCCAGTTGCTACATTATTAGAAATACTAATCTCCTGCCCTCCGGAGCTATCATCGATTGGCAGGCTTCCTTCTGCATCTGTCGACGGATTCGCAAGCACGTTCATATCCCTTCCTATAATAAACCACTGCATATTATCCCCACCTTTCTCTGTATGTCACTTCTACATCTGGCATTGTCGCAAACTCAGACACTGCTATGCCAAGCGTATGCTCTCCCGGAGGCAATAGTAATACTCTGCTGCCAATATCCACGCGATCCCAGTTTTTAATATCGTTTATAAACAGTTCGTTAGTTTCCCCGACAAGTTCCACCACATCGCCACTTTGCAGAAAATTTGGAATGTCATAATAATACTTTACATTATGTTTCGTAACATTTAATGCTCGGATATTATTGTTTGTAATTGCTCTCCTGCCTTGATATGCTGCGCAATACCAAGTCACCTTCTTCAGTTTGGCATTCGGTTTGTTTGTAAAAAATGTCTTTTGCAGTCCATCTTTGCTGAATGCTACTGTGATTTTACTCCCGATTTTTTCCACAACCATAAACGGACCACCATCATTTCGCCCAGTGACGTAAAAATCAGTCGTTTCTCTTGTATCCCAAACTCGTTTATTATCGATGTAAATTGCCATATCTGACCGCTCCGCAACCGGGTTATTGTCCTCAAACACGATAGAGCAGATCACATTGTCATTCTCGTCTGCGAACGTTACTGAATTATGGCCTACCTCGACTGGCTTATTCGGTGATCCATCCGTATTCAAATCGAATCTCCATTCTGCACGCCAATTTGTGGGCAATCCCCCGCTTGTAGATGGAATCATCTTGGTAAGAGACGGACCATGCCAACTATTGCCTGTACCGTAAGCTGTGGCTTTTACAAATCCTTCGTTCTGCGATGGATTTTCTGTTGTATATCCAACTGTACCCACTTGCAATCTCTCATGCGTAACTGGTGGAGTTACGCCATTATTTAATATCCATCCTCTATCCTGCGTAAAATGATCGTCAAATAGTTTTACGGACTTTTCCTTCATCTCCCCGTCTACTTCTCCGGGATTTCCTACCTGATAAAAACGATCTTCCAATACCAACCCAAGATACCCATTCTCTGACCCCATCTTGCTTCTTACTGTAATCGGTACCGGCTTGTTTCCTGTGTTGACCAGAGTTATCGTCTTGCCACCATTGTTTTTCGCTGTTTTGACTTGATTAGAATACTTGTAAGGGTCTGCACAGTAAAAAGAGAAGCTACTTTTTACACTTAAAAGACCTGGATCTACAGAATCTACATCGCTTTTCGTGCCGATAAAGTACTTATCCGGCTCATCATTAAAAATGAGTTTCGCCTGCTCTTGATCGAGAAGCGATGTAAGCTTATTAAACTTTTCGCGGAAAGAAGCCGGAGAATCGGCGGCAAGGGAATAATGAACCGTAATAACACGGACTGGATCCCTTTTGTCCTGATATTTGCTTCCACTTTGGAAACCGATTTGAAAATCACTTACCTCTGTTTCAAGTAATTCCCTGCCTTCCACCTGCAAGGTGCGGTATCCCTCAATTTCATTTTCGATATACTTTCCATTAATACTCATAGCCTCAGAGGGGAGATTTTTACCCCTCTGATACTCATTCACATCTATAAAGCTATACATTTCTGTATCCCTGCCTTCTCATTTTTCTCTTTTCCAGCTTTTCAAGCTCGTCCTGCGTATAAACCGCTGTTGCTTTGGCAATTTCTTTTCCATCCAGTTCGGACGTGACCACAAAAGTGTATGTGACGTTTCCGCGGTAATTATATTCATCGGATAATTCCCTACCTCCGGACGAACTGCTTACATGCGTATTTCTGGCTGTGTCTACACTTGCAATCGTAGGTACGTCTATACTGCGGTCCATCGCATAAGTAAGACCGTAAGTCGCTGCCATCGGTTCCATTACCGTTTCCGCCGGAATAATGCTTCTCGTCTTTGGCATGCTTGCCCTAGCTGCCGCCGCAGAACTTGCAGCTGCAGACATCTGTGCGGCGATTGATTGAATCCTGCCAAGACTTGCTGCCAATCCATTCGCAAAATTAATACCGATACTTAATCCGCTACTATACGCACCCGGAGCTGCGCTGCTTAATGCCGCCACGATTGATACTGACATCATATTTGCAGTTGTGATCGCTCTGCTTGCACCGGAAGATAATGCAGAATTAAATCTGCTCATCGTCTGATTTGCAATATTCGGAAGAGGTTGAAGCCCTTTCACAACTCCGTCTTTCACTCCGTCTCCCATCTTTTGCCCAGCGTTCCTTGCTCTTCCTGCACCATCGTTAAATGCGCTCACAAGGGAGTTTACTGCGCTCTTAGCTTTATTTCCAAGTGCATCTAATCCATCATTTACAATACTCACAGAATCTTTCATGCTTGTGATAGATTTCTGCGCTGACTTTGCATTCTTAGAAATGGATTTCATGCTTGAATTTACGGATAAAAGAGCTGCCGCCATTGCCAGTGTTCCTGCGCTTCCTGCGAGCATCGCCGCACTGAACAACAGCAATCCCGTGGTAAGCACAAGACAGCTTGCGCCAGCTGCTAATGCCCCCGCTGAAAATACTAACAACGCTGATCCAAGAGTCAAGACAATAGATGCACCAGTAGATCCGTTAGATGTCAAAGCTGGTAACGCAAGTACAAATATACTCAATGCTGCAACAGCTGCGATAGCAGATGCAGAAAACGCCATCATAGCCACAGACAGGACAAGAACTCCGGCACACAATACAAGAACCGCCGCAGATGCAACTAATAATCCAGTTCCTAATACTACTACCGCTGCGCTTACTACCAAAGCTCCTGCGCCAAATACAGCAAGTGATGCACCTAGTGTTAAAAGTGAAACGGATACTTGCAATCCATGCTCGGAAATAACTGGGAATAATGTAGATAACAGTGATAAACCTGCATAAGCCAATACAGAACCTGCTCCAATAAGACCAAGACCCGATGATACAAGAATAAGTGATACACCTAAAATCATTGCTCCCACTCCGGCAATCATTGCCACTGATCCAAAAACAGCAAGGCTGCTAGCTAGTGCCACAAGACTAATTGCATTCTCAAGAGCATTCGCTGCTAACATAGGCAAACAAGAAGCTAATTTCATCAACCCTTCTGCGGCTAACAAAGCGCCGGTTCCTAATAACATCATTCCTGCCCCGATAATTAACACGCCGGCCGCCACCACAAGTAATGATGCCGATACTAGAGCAAGCCCCGCTCCTACGACCATAAGTCCGGCACCGAGGATAATACTTCCCGCTCCTGCGAGCGCTGCTCCTGCTGCAAAAGCCATCATCGCAAGGGATAATTGCAAAATTGCCGTAGCGCCCTCTGTGCCGTAAGCTGTCACAATCGGAAGTACCGCAGCTACCACTGCAAGCGCAGCTCCTGCCAGCAATGCTCCAACTCCAACCAGTAGTGCTGCCGCCCCAAATGCAACCAGTCCGATTGAAGCTGCTGTAAGAGCTGGTCCCACTGCTGCTGCCACAACCATCAAGGCGCCGATTGCCACAATCAGACCAAACATCACTCCGACAGCTAAAGGTCCTGCATTTGCTAAAGATATAGATGCAGTAGTTAATAACATCATTCCTGCTGCCGCCACAAGGACTGCTGCGCCGAAAGCAAGCAAGCCGACAGCTCCTGCGGTCAATGCCGGTCCTACCATTTTTGCAACAATCATAAGACCTGCGATTGCCGCTACCATACCAACCATCACACCAATTGCAAGTGGTCCCGCACTGGCAAGATTGATCGCTGCACTGGATAAGACATAAAAAGCGGCGCTCACCATCAATAAACTCGCCCCAAAAGCAATCATCGCTTTTGACATTGCTGCAAGTTTTTTCGTCCCACCGGACATTGTAGATAGCATTTTCATCATTCCGAGTCCTAGACCTGCCACGACTGCCACAAGTCCCGCAAGTACACCCACCGCCAATGGTCCTGAGTCCGCTACCGCCTTTGCACTCTGAGCAAGCAAGAAGAATCCTCCACTGATTAAAGCAACTCCGGCACCAAGCATCATGAACGACTTTGCAGATGCTATCATTTTTTTAGAACTTGACGAACTGCTTTTACCTACTGCTTCTTGCCCCTTAGAGATTCCGAACAATTTTCCTGCGATTTTACTTATTCCTGCTCCTGCAAGTCCCACGATTGCGCTCGTAAATGCGCCCACAAATGGAGCAACGCTTTTTGCAATCTTAAAGCCCTTATATGCAACAACAAGCTTCGGAATCTGAGGAATTACTTTCGCGATAGTTTCAGAATGGTCTTCTAAAAATCCGGCAAATGTTTGCAAAGCACCGCTTGCGGAATCCATTACACCGGCGAAAGAACCGATACTTTCTGTAGAGCCAAACGCACCAGTAACCTTTCCAAGATCTTTTCCGATCGCCGAAAACGCGTCACCGAAAGCAACTTTCACCTCAGAAGCTTCTGTTTTCAAAACATTCCAGTACCCGCTTGCTTTATCAAGAAATGAGGTTAATTTCCCAGCGATTGCATCCCCATCCATTTCTCCGAACTTATTAATAATTCCGTCCAAAGACTTGATTGCTCGACCGGACAAAACATCAAATGACGGTGCCAGTTTGTTACTTACTGTTTCGGTCAGGCCATCCATCGCCTGATCTACTGTCTTGTATTCTGTCGCAAGCTTCGTGAATGCATCATTTGTACCAACTTTCGCAATCGCATCGAAGAAATCTTCTGTCGCAATTGTTCCGGCTTGCACATTTTGCACAAGCTCTGTGGTTGACATTCCCATTTCCTTTGCCACCGCTGCAATACCAGCCGGAGTCTGCTCAATCATGAGCTTAAAATCCGCCCATGCAACTGTCGGCTTTGCTGCCATCTGCGTGGCTTGCTGACTTAAGGTTTTCATTGCCTGCTTTGGGTTCTCTGCCGCAGCTGCCAACCCTCCGAAACCTTTTACAAGCTTATCAGTGCTTTTTATCCCTACTGCGCTTAATTGTGCATAGGTGCTCGCCATGTCGGAGGCACTGTAAATCGTATCTTCTGCAAACTCCTGCAACTCTTTTTTTACAGAGGAAATCTCATCCGCGCCTTTTCCGAGCATCGACATATTACCATTAAAAGTCTTCCATGCAGCACTTGACGAATTGAGTTCTGACACCATGCCGCCGATTCCGGATGTAATCGTTCCAAGCGCTTTTTGCCCGATTCCTGCCATAATGCCGAAACCAAGACCACTTGTCAAAGTACTTTTAAGGCTGTTCGCCGAGGACATCGCCGACTTAAAAGCCGATGCAAATCCTCTGTCCTGTGCAGATAATATCGCCTTTACAGAATAGCTTTCTGCCATGTCATCACTCTCCTTTCATCATTCTGCCGATTATGTCTAATTTTTCATTCTTTTCTTTTCGATTCTTTACGCGATCCACCTCTTTTTCGTAGTCAAAGAATTTCCTAAACCTCTGATAAACCGGCTTCGTCTTCCCTTTTCCCACTTTCTTCTCTGCTTTTACAGCGAAATTTAAAAAGGCTTGCAGGTGATTCCGGTAGTCCTTATCTACCTCTTTTAATCGCACAGCCTCCATCAGTAAGTTGTATTCTGGGATTGTAAGCTGATCGACCTCATCAAAACTTTTAAAATCAAGATACCGGAAGCAGTTTAAGGCTACTTCCTTGTAGGTATCTTCAAAATTTAATCCCTCTGACTCAGTTTCTGTTTCTCTTTCTCCACTGCTTCCAGAACTTCTTTCACGATTCTCTTCACAGCATTTGCACTCTTTAAGAAACCCATTACAGTGTCGAACAATCCATCGATGTCAGTGTTTTCATCATCGATATACTCATCCAAAAAGTTTCTTGTAACTCTTAATTCTTGACCTTTATTTGCAATATCAAGGACGTTTACCAATGCTTCCGTGTCTCCATCCATTAAATTCATGAGCGCGTACCGAAATCCCACATCTTTTTTGACTCCCGGAGCACCGTCTACCGGGACATTGGTCTGTTTATTAATTTCTCTCAAAAATCCCATTCCAAAGTTAAATTGATATACCTGTCCTTTAATTGTTAATTCCATCATATTTTCTTTACCTCCATATCAAAAAGAGAGCAGTCTTGCCGCTCTCTATGTACACATTCTATTGCTTGTCCGCTTTTGCCTTACTCTTTTTCCCTCTACCAATCAAGGCGGTATCACTAGAGGGAATTACGATTCCTGCGTAGTATCCTTAAATACATAGGCTGCCACTTCCTGCTGCTGCGTAGTCACTGTGACATCCCCTCTCTTACCAGATCCATTAATACCAAAAGTAAGAGATACTTCCACATTTTCTTCCGCAGAAGATGTGATTTCTACCTCTGTAAGATATCCCTGGAAGTACATCCCTTTGAATTTATTCGGTCCCGGTTCTGCTGAATCTTCAAGATTCGCTTCCCAAATTTCGATAAGTTTATCACTGTCCATAGCATCTTCAAGCTCAGCAATTAGCTTATCTCCTTTGGATAATACGGCTGTTGCAGTAATTTCGGTCTCTGCAGCTCCCGGTGTACGGATAGAGCCGTCTTTGGTAGCCGTAGACTCTGCATCCTTACTTTTTGTTCTTCCATTTTCTGTTGTGAATGCAAGATTTTTTGCAGCTTCTGTTTTTGCTTTTTCTGCAAGGCGGTACAGATAAACGATTTTCTTACCGGATACCGCCTCTGCAAATAACTGTAAACCTGTCTTAAACATGCTTTTTCTCCTCTCTAACTAAAACTAAATTCTATTTCTAACAGCCCATGTAAAAGCGGCTGCTTTGTGGTCTTATCCGGCAAAATCCTTTGATTTACATTCCGGACATCCCATGCAAAATTATCGGTGTGTTCCAATTTTCTGCATGTATTTTTAATCGCCAACAACATTTTTGATACCGTGCCTCTGCGCTTTGGATTGTCGCACCAAATATGGATCGTCTGATGGACATTACCAAAGACAGCCGTTTTGTTGGCATCATCAATCTGCTGGCTGTCTGCGAGATAAACAAAAGGATACGGCGCACCATCCGGTGGCAAAAAGCCATCGTATACGTCATATCCTAATGCTTTGATCTCTGTAAGTAATTTTGTAAATAATTCTTGCTGCGGATCCATATATCACCTCACAAGTTCTTTCAAATCTTTTTCAAACTGCTTTTTCTGTTCCTCAAATGCAGGCTTCAAAAACGGTTGAGCTTCCATAAAGCGGGTTCCAAGCTCTACATAAGGTGCATACTCGGCTGTCGGCTCTACTGTGGCAGTCATTCCACCGTCTGAAATCTCCAAACCGATGTTGTTCTTAAGATTTCCAGTATCTACCGGAGCATTCCTCTGCGCTTTCTTTTGCATATCTGAGCCGTTCTTTTTTACAGCAGTCTTCACAGCACTCATATCCATTCTCTTCTTCAAGCCTTTATTCAGCTTTGCAATTCCCTCAAATTTAATTTCTGCCACTTTGCACCTCCGATACTACAAACACATGCTTTGTCCGCAGTTTCCGCTCAAAATCCACTCTGTATAAGGCGTTGCCTATCCGGATACGATCAAACGTTTTTTTATAGTGCATCTGTAATCGCACCGTCTTACTTCCCTGCTTTATAGCACCGTACACAAGATTCATCGTATCCGTGCCGGTATCCGTAACGCTGGCATGTCTTTTTTCTTCGTAGATTATATCATCTCCATAATCTCCGGTAGATTCATTGTACTCTCCAGTCATAACCGACTGGAGGAAAACCTCTGTATCGCATCTCAAATAAATCGCACCCTTCCTCGCTTTGATTCCTTTTGCGAATCTAAAAAAGCTTGTATCTCATTCATAAATCCATCAAAATCATTGTCGTTGTAAGACATGCTTTCGCCCTCGACATTGTGGGAAGACATCCCTTCGGAACCTAGCCGGTTGAACCGAATCACTGCCACTTCAATAACAATGTGATTCATTTCCTGCGGTACTTCAATTCCTCCAAGCAGGAGCTTTAACCGCCCCTGCACAGATCTAAGTATCAACTCCAGTTTCTGATCAAGAGAATCATCCTCGATTCCAAGAAGTTTTTTTAAATCATCCAGCATACTCTTTACCCCGTAATAGTTACTTTTACTACCGCCTTTTTATTATCTTTCAAGATAAATTCTCCCGCTTTTCCTGCACCCTGTAAAGCCACGCCGTCAAAATCCTCTGACTCGATCGTTCTGGCTGTGTTGATTCCGGTAAATGCCTTACCAACTCCTGCGATATAAGCATAAGCGCAATCTGTGGACTGGAATAATTCGTCCGGAACCTCTTCCACGAGAAAGCCCTTGAATTTCACAACTTCGTTTCCGTCAATGTTTACAGTAGAGTGTTTCGCAGCTGTATTCAGAGGATGATCTACAATCGCATTGTAAAGGTCTGAGCAAACCTTAATCTTTTTCGTTCCGATTGCTTCGATGTTGTTGAAATGTTTTGAAAGTTCGTTAAACAGCTTCAATACGTTATCTGCTGTGTAATCTGTGACTTCCAAAGACTTTCCGGCTGACTGAGAAATAAATTTTCCGTGCTGTTTGTTAAATGCCTTGGTTTTTGCCTGCGCCTGCAGTTCCAAGCGATCTGCCACCGCAACATCAAAATCGTTGTTTACCGTGTGCCGATCAATTCCTTCGTGAAAATTCCAACCCCAAGAATAATTGACTGGCGTGTCTTTGTAGATAATCTCTTTTCTCTCTCCAAAGCGACTAGAGCTTCCTGTTCCTGTTCCAAATGCTTTCGTTGCCGTCTTATCATATCCAGTTCCAACAGTAACTGGGATGTCTGATGTCTTTACGTAAAATGCTGTCTCGTTTTCTCTCACACCATCAAGTGCTTCGAGCTCTCCGCCGAAAAAGTCAGCAAAATAAGCTGTCTTCTTGAATACTGCCTGCAAGAGGTTTTTAAACTCAAGCTGAAAGCTCCTTGCCGTCATATCATTGTTGTCTCCATCTGCAAATAACTGTAACATCATAAATTCTTTGTTTTTCATTTTCATAATCTCCTTTACTTATACTTTGCAAGTCTCTTGTCAAATTCAGACATCTGGCTTCCTTGGTTCGTCATGGTCTTTGGTGTAGTTCCGGTTGCTCTGGCGATCTCGGCTTTCTTAAGCTGGGATTCCACGATTTTCATCAGAGTGTCAATTCTTGCATTGGTATCTGCCTCATCAACTCCAACAACAAAATCAAGAACATCCTGCGTTGCTTCGATACCTTTCTCCACAAGCACTCCTGCCGCATTTCTGGAAAGCTGATTCCTTACAGATTCTGCCTGCAATCTCTCATTTTCTTTTTTCAGCTTATCCATCTCATACTGCTGTTTCTGCTCTGCATTCATTTTTGCAACTTTAGCTGCTTCTTCCGCTTTCTGGTCAGCATCTTCCTGCCATTTCACTTTCGCATTTCCGAGTGCTGTTTCGATTGCTTTGCTAACACGTCTATCAAACTCCGCTTGATTCTTCCCATCTTTTAAAAAGTCCTCAAACGTATTACCGGAAGTTCCCTGATCTCCCTCATTGCCCTGTGTTTCTTCGCCATTTACGCCGGATCCATTGCTTTCTGCCCCAGTTCCTTCGTCTTCGGCAAATAACTGTAATGCCATAAATAGTTTATTTTTCATTTTTACCCTCTTTCCGCCCCAGTCCATCCATTGTCCAGACTGTTGCTTTAAAATAGATTTCCGGTTCTTTACCGCCTGCCGGAAAAAGGCATAAAAATAACACATATCTCTATGTGCCAATGTCTTACTTATTCAATCTTCCCACACTTTACACAACGCCGCACATATCCCTTTGTAGCCTTGTCATAGTGCTTACGGTACTTGTGCTTACAAATTCTCTGTTTCAGCCATTTAAGCATATCTTTCCTCCTAAAGTAACGCCTGCACCTGCTCTTTTAAGCTCTCCGGTACATCGCCGATTGTTAGATGTCCGCCTTTGATTCTATTCGCTAAAAACTGTGCCATAATTTACACCCCCATTTTCATAGTCGCAAGAATCAGTTCCTGCACCGCTTGGTCTGTGACTTCCTGAGCCGTCTGAGTTGCTTTCAAATCTTTCTGAAGCTTACCATAAGCGCTCATACCGTCATCGACAGCTTCGTATTCTTTGATTACATTTTCTTCTGTTTCTGAGTAGCCAACAAAGACTAGATTGCTAAATCCCTCCGGCTTTTCTTCTTTAAGTGGCTTGTAGCCCTCTTTCTTGATGGAGCTGATTCTTACAGTTCCGTTTTCCATGATTTTTGCGTAGTTCATAGTTATTTCTCCTTTCGATAGGTTAATTTGATTCCACATGGTACTTCTCCACTATCCACAAACACATGTGTCGTGCCGTTTTCGCTGTGCAGGGCAGAGAGTTGGGCTTGTACAGATTCCGGGAGAGGTTCGGTGATAGGTGATTCAAGAGCGTATTCCACAATCATCTTCTTATCTACCATAAATTCGATAAATGACTGTTTTGCGGATTCAAAAGTTGATGTGTCTTTCAACCGGCTTTTATTTACTCTAAATAAGATAATGCCGACACCTACAGCGATACATTCTTTGTCAGTATTGTATATATTTGACGTTTGCAAAGCGCAATCCGGAAATATATTGCAGAAAATAGACGGTTTTAAGCTTGCATATCCTACTGTTCTATTTTGCACTTTTACACTAAACATTACAGTGTTTGTCCTCAAGTAACCACCATCTCTCAAATCATTTAAGTCGATTTCATACGGCGGGTATATCTTCCGCACAATCCCATCTTTCGTCAGCACATCCTTGTACTCTCCAATACCTCTTAAAGGCTCGTTTAGGGCGATTTGTACGGATTGCTCGGTGTACGGTTCGTAAGGAGTGTTCGGGTTATCGTTAATGATTTCGAATAAACCGAGTTCCTCCACTTCGTATGCATCTTCCACCTTTTCAGTTCCGTGCATCATTGTTTTTGTTATTGTACAAGTTTCTTTTGCCACTAATATTTTTCTTGCTTCTGTGCCGATAAAGCAACTATAACCAGTGCCTGTTGTAAGTTTTCTGCTACTGTCTTGTCCATATGTAAGATCATCTTCCCCAAAATAAATTGAAGAATATCCAACATCTGCAATCATAGTTCCTTTGGAAATCAATAAATATTTTCTGTCTTTAATAACTTTAAACGGCTTTATGCTTTTAGCTTTGCTAAAATCGGAATCTATTTTCCCGTTTTCATTTTGTATATCAGCCATATCGAACAAATTCTTTCCGGTTACTTTCATATCAAAAAAATATCCGTAAGGTTCATAATCTGTTGCAACAGTTCCTTCTTCAACTTGTATATTATCTAAGTCCTTTATCTCTCCATTTATTCTAAAATATGCAATACCTTCCTCGATTTTAATTTGCCCGAATCGAACTTGTATATTTTTAACAAATACTTTATCTTTGCTATACAGTTTGCATCCTGCTCCGGTCTTTTTACCGCTTATTTGGTATGTCGTTGCTTTAACTGGCATAAAGTCAGAAACAAACCATCCTTGCTTTGCAGTTTCAGCATCGCTTGCCGCACTTCCAAACTCATATCCTTGCTTTACTGCGTTTTTGTTAAAGATATTCTTGCTCTTCCTCCCGCAACTCTTAATCTCCTGCGGATTGTCCGGCGCTGAGTTCTCGCCCTGCACACTATTTCCAATCAGTTCCACCCTCTCAAGCGGCGCATTTAAGCTATTTACAAGCACCAAACTCCCTACCCCTTCATCTTCTATGTTGTCATAATTTGGCGGCTGTGGAGGGGATACAGCACCACCTAGAGGGCATACCATATCAACTCCGATGATTCCGGTTCCATCTACCATTTTAAGCATTGAACTTCAACTCCTTTTTCGCTTGTTGCTGTGGGGATGATTTGGACAATCTTTCCATCCTTATCAAAATACAATTTATCTCTTAGAATCACACACTGCGCTGTATTAGCGGGAATTAACATACTCTCCTCTTTTGTCGCACCATCCTTGAGACCAACATATACATCACCATCCGTAAAATTCTTCACAAGATATGCTCTTCCCTCATGCGCAAATTCAAGAACCAGAGCCTGCTCGCTTGTAGTTGCTGCTCTGATAAAAGTCTCTGTTTTGCTCATTTTCTCACCTCACTTTCACACATTCTGGAAATTCTTCTGCTATCTTACAAATTCCAATAAAAAAAGAATCTACCAAAGTTTTTGACTTCTCTGATAAATCCTTTATTTCTAATTCAAACTTCCCCGGAGATACCGTGTATTCCGGTCTGTCATCGGTAAGCGCCTCAATGCTATACACCATCGTCTGTATAAGTGCTGTCACAGCTGCACACACAATATCTTTTCCCGGCTCCGCATAACCTGCATGACCATCCAATGTTATTTTTTCTTCGTTTACATTTACTACAATCAAATAGATCAGCCTCCTAAATAGGTATAAAAATACCACCAGCCTTTTTTGACTGGTGGTATTTATGATACTTTTCCGCTTATTTCTTCCCGGGTTACAGTTATAACCCGATCTTCAATTCCTTTTTTGTCAATTTCAAAGATGCAAGCTTCTCCATTCCCCAAGACTTCCACTACTGTCCCAGTTCGCCCATCTTTTAACTTATATTTTTCGTAAAGCTCAATCATAATCTTCGCCTCCTCAATCATCGACATGGACTGTTGTTAATCTCATTTCGCCGCTATTTTTATCATCAATCCAAGCTGTTAATACTTTCGCCGTCTTTCCGTTAGGACCTACGATATTCATAACGACTTCATATGTCATTCCCCATCCTCGATTTCCTTTTTCTACAGCTTCATAATTCGGAAGATTCTCATTTATCTGCTCAATTAAATCATCCGCATTATCCATAGTGTAGCCGAGAGCTTTTTCAAAAGCCTTTGCTTTATTCGGATCTTTATCAGGATTCAGTGCATACTGTGTAAATTTAGCTTTAGGAATAACAGCATTCTTGTATCTTGGCAATTTCATTATACCAGAGGCAGAATCATTTGCAACAGATTTTCCATTTTTCTTCCATTCCTCAAAGTTCATCCCATGCTTAGAATACCCATCCAGCCACTCTCGATACTCTTTATCGTCCATATATGCTGCTGTACTGCACCGACAGCGCGGATGCATTGGATGTGCATTTTCTCCGGGCATCATTTTCGATACCTTAAAATGTTTTCCGTCTAAAGCCCGACAGATCGGGCAAGCGGTAGGCTCTGCGATAAACTCATACTCATCAAATCCATTGCGGATATAGGACTGCTTCTGCGCTTCTGCCTGCACCCTTGACAGTTCTGTTGCCATCAATCGTTCTGCGTTAGCCAAACTCACTCCAAACCGCCTCTCAAGATGCCTTGCTAGTACTCTTGGATTCTTGCCCTGTATCAAACCAGTCTGCAACAGTTTGGACAATTCAGCTTTCAACATGTCCTGATACATCCAAATGCGGTCCGAATATTTCGCATTGTGGAAAGAAGCATTCACAATCGAATGCGCCATCTTCGCGTTGTTCTGAATAGTCTTTCCGAGGATTCCTGCCTGTCGTTCAAATTCTTCGAGTGTTTTGTCTGTCAGAATCTGCTCAAAATACTTTTGAAGCTCATCAAATCCCCCAACAAGATGTATGCCGATATTTGCTTTCAGCATTTCCAATCGGTTAATCTTCATAGCTGCATTGTAAAGTCTCATTTCCTCATTGGCTTCTTTCGAAAAATTCTTATCCTTAACATATTGTGCTGCCTTCCGACTGTATGCATCAATATCCATTTTAGATACTCGCTTCTTCGCCTCCGAAATCGTAATTCCCTCTGCTTTTGCATAACGTGTGTAAAATCCATGAATCTCTTTCTGGATTTCGTCCATCATATTCAGATAGATTCTCTCGATCTCTTTCGCATATTCAGCTTCATCCTTGATATTCTTCTTCCGCTGCTCCTCTTCTCTATTCTTCCAGTACGTCCTGCTGTCCATCTACCGCACCTCCGAACATCCGCTTATCCACGATTGTTTCTTGCTTCTTTTCGTCCTCTTTCTCCATTTTCTCTATTTCTTCGGTAGCGTCCTTGACAATAGACAGTACTTGCAGCTGCGTTTCCTTGGACACGATGCTTTCAAGAGCCTGTGCTGTCTGCGCTTCTTCGAGGAGATTCTTCGGGATATTTCGGCTCATTGTAAAGTCAATATCTTTCCATGCATCACGATTCGGAACATTCGTTGCAAGTGAGCAGTATAGCTTGTATCGCTTTCTCATGGACTTTTCAAACTTACGGTCGAACGTCAACGCAAGATTGCTCATGGACTGCAATTTATACGCAAGAGAGGTTCCGGAGGCATTTCCAAACGATTCATCTGAGATATTCGCTACCATACTTGTTTGATAGATTAAATTCTCAAGCCGATTCAAAAGATTCTCCTGTGTTCCATCTGCCGTAGGCTTGCCAAGAAACTGTACGATAATATCTTTCGCGTTATCCGTGCCATATAAGTTTATAATCCGATTGTCCCGAATCTTATAAACTCCCTCTTCATCCAGTTCAGCGCCGAGCACCGCAAGATATGCTTCAGCAAAAGAGTCCACGTCATTCGCTTTTTCTCCAATCACTCTGTTGTACACTTCTACCATGCCGGCAACTTCTTCATACAGACCGATTCTTTCATCGTTTAGCAAGTATTCCACGCAATTAATACGACCATAGGGATTCGGCACACTCTCCTGCATCTTCTCTCCCTCAAATGGGATGATTTCTGCCCTTGTAAGTATCTCGCCATACCTTGTAACATTATCGTCTCTTTTCCCGTATCTGACAGCAAATAATGCACGATTCTTTACAGTATCATCATAGACCACAAACAGTTCTTTTGGATTGCAGATTACTGTTTTTGTCTTTGCTTCTTCGTCTTGGTAAAAATACTCAAAAGCATGTCCGTAGATGCAGCACTTCTTCGCAAGCTCATATTCCTGGTCCGATATGTCATTATCTCGGTCAAATCCAAGAATCGCGTCCTTGATATTTGCATCCGGATGTGATTTTTTAATCGGAATCCCATAAGCATATCCTAAAAAAGTCTCCGTGATATAACGCGGGAAATTCACTGCCAGTCGGTTATCCGGCTTCCATTTTTCTTTTTCCGGTAAGCGGAAGACATCGTGAAATCCCTTATACAAATTCTCGAGATAGCTATATCTCGGCATTCGTTCTTCATGTTTTCGAATGTATTCATCCACTAATACCATATTGATTTCTTTGTCAGCGGAACATAAAAGAGGTTCCGGCAATTTGTATGGTCTTTTCCCATTCATTTTATATTCCTCCTCTAAAGGTCTTTAACTTTATTTTACCTTTGCTTATTTTCTCAGCGATTCCAGTAGTTGCATCCGGCGCATCATCGTGTGCATTTTTACCTTCTCTTTGATACTTATTCATGTCTTTATAATAATCTGGCCATCTATCACGCCAATTCTTTGGGAAGTAAATATGATCCATCACCCAAGTTGCATTAGATAAAATCCTTGCTTTTTTGTTCTGCGACTGGTGGAACCACTTAATCGATGTTTTATTTGTTTGGAATTGTTGCTGTAAAATGCTTTCTACGGCTCTCGCAAATCCTTTCCCTCCATTATTCGACTCAATATCAGCAATGTTTACTTTATGATCAAATAGCATTTTTGCTACTTTTCCTTCTGTGTGCTCCATAGCCTCCTGAGTATAAATCACGTCAAGTACATAAGCTTCCATGTTGTAAACTCCATAAGTAATGCTGCATAAGTAGTCACTTCCTTCATCAGCTGTATCGGTGTAATTTTTAATCTCCGTAAAGAGTTGATTCCCTCCAATATCCCGCGGTATATCTTCGTAAGTCTTAAATTTTGTGTATAGCCGTCCTTTTAGATCAATCGGCTCCTGATTGTAGTTAGCGCTGGCAATATCTTCTCCCATCGCGCTCGTTTTATCTTTATAAGACTCGTAGCTGAGGATCTCCGGGCAGAGCATTAAGCATCTAGCGGGATCCAGTAGAGCCTTGTCCTTTATATGCCGGTATTTTTTGTTGCTGTTTTGACACCATTCCAACACTCTCCCTGCTAGGTCTTCACTGTGCCATCTCGTCATAATTACGATAATTTTCCCGCCCTCTTCCAAACGTGACAACATCGTATCTGTAAACCACGACCAATGATTTTCCAATACCGTTGCATTATTTGCTTCAAGTGCCGACTTGATAAGGTCATCTATAATCATCAAATTACATCCAAATCCTGTAGCTGTTCCGGTAGGCGATGTCGCAAGATAGTTGTTATAGCCACCCTCGAGGCTCCACAGATTCATGGCGCCATCTCCGTACTTTATTTTTACTCCTGGGAATACGTCCGAAAACACTGGTTTACTTTCATCAGCTTTTTCCTCTTGTATACTATTTCTCACATTTTTCGAAAACATAGTAGACAGTGTTTCGTTGTAGGAGCCAGTCATAATCTTATATGTTGGGTCGTTCCCTAGACACCATTCCACAAGATTTCCTGCGGTTCTGCTTTTTCCGTGTCTTGGAGGGATATTCACAATACACACTTCTTCGTTAGACTCCACAAACTCTTGAAGCCCATTACACAGATTTACTAAAAACGTTCTATCGCTTTTATAAAAATCCGGTGCTTTTAATTGACAATAAAAAAAGAACTCACGTTTTGCAAGTTCTATCAAAGCCCCTTGTTTAATTCGTTCCTTCCTATCCATCGCCGACCAACTTCTTCAATTCTTCTGTCGTCAGATCCGCAAACGGATTTTTGGCTTCCACCTGTCCTTCGACGTTTATCTTATCATTCCACATACCTAGATGTCTTCCGAGGAGTTCCAATGCTTTTTCCTTATTATTCAGCTTTATCTCGATTCCATTTGCCCCTTCTTTAATTCCTGCAATCGCACATATTTGTTCATCCGATAACTCTGCAGTTGGTTTTATAACAACAGCACTGTTTACACCATTGTACCTAACTTCGACATAATCTGTTGCTCTTGCAAATGCAATTGCAGCAAGTTCTTGTACAACTCGATCCTGTGTTACCTCTGTTCTCTTCTGTCTCTCTTCCATTCGCTCGGAAATATATGCGACAACCTTGACATTTCTCAACATCCTACTTCCTGCTTGTGCTGCCGTTTGTTCTTTCTTTACAGACGGATATGCAACGCGGTAAGCCCGTGTGGCATTTAAATCAATCAGGTATTCATCTGCAAATATTTTCTGTTTCTCTGTCATAGGACTCACCACCTTCCAATCTATTAATTTTCTAAGAAAAAAGAGACACCGAAGTGCCTCCTTAATTGTCCATTTTTATTCTTCCTTTACTCCCGACAGTCCTTTTTGCTGTCCCCCTTCACGAATATTCACTATACAATCTTCTATTTTTTGATAATGCAAAAATTCTTCTTGAGAATATTCTTTCCCATATACATTTTCAAAATTAATTTGGATTTTTTCATGCATCTCATTACCTTGTTCTGATTTCAAAAGCAGTACAATTTCATAAGAATCACCTACTTGCATTCCTATATACTTTTCTGATCTCATAGAGCCTGCACTGATGGATATTTTCAAAGCAGAACCGCATCCAATATTTGTGATCTTGTATCTAAATGCTATAAAATTGCTTTTAAATTCTTCTAAGGTAGGACTTGCATCTTTCAGTTCTCCATTAACAGAATATTTGAATGGATTTCCTGGCGTTACTGTACCTTTGGCAGTATCGTATATGCAATATACATTAGTATCATTATCAATATCATTCAGATCATCCAGTTCCAACCTTGTTTTGCAACTTGCGAACACAGGTAAAACCATTTGATTTTTTGAATTTTCTTCAGTTTTTTTATTTTCATCAAGGGTTATTTTTACACCAACAAGCGTCATGAACCCACCAAATATAGATCCCCAATATCCTATCCATGCATTATTCGTATTAATAGGGAAACCTGGTACCGTTGTAATAACTGAAACGATTATTGTTAGAAATATAATTCCAATCGCTATTTTCACATAACTTTTCATATCTTCCTCCACATGCATCTATATTATACACATAAAAATAGTTATGTGCAACAAAAACGCCCCGCTTTTGCAGGGCGCCTTAGTGAGAAACAGTGTTATAATCATTTTCCCTTTTCGGGATGATACCATAATAACACAGAAAATTGTCCCCTGAGTCCCCCTCTTACATTTTTTTCGATAAGAGGAAGAAGAATTTTCTCCTGCGATCATAATACATGTTCTTGCCGCACGGCATTCCCGCAATCTCTCTTAGGTATCTGTATGTTGCATACTCTGTTGTAACTCCCTTGATTATGTACTGGTAGATATCCGGATCTGCTTCAATCGCAGTCTGTTCTATCAATTCACACTTCCGCTGCAGTTCTGCTCTCCTCACAGCCAAGTTAGCTGTTGCATCGCCATTTCCATGACTTGTAGGCATATCTGTCACTTCAATGCTTCTTACCGTGTCTTTTTTATATTTCAACTCATCCTTCCATTCACTGTATTGCATGCAAAAGTGATATAGTTCTAAAAATCTGTGTTTGCTGATGTCGTACTTCTTCTCATTTATCGGTCTTACATTCGACACTGGCATCAATCCCCTTTCTCCTTAATCTTCCCACTCAAATCAACTCCCCATTTTCTCAGACATTGTTTTACGCTATACTCTTGATATGCCGGACGTTTAAATGCTTTTACGGCATTATCCGGAGCTTTATGACTTTCCATTTCATCATAGTGCTGCTCCTGGTCCATCTTCATCTGCCTTCGGTTTCTTCTATGCTCCATCTCTTCACTCCCTTTCGTTTCCATGATACTTTATAGTATGCTGTGTTCGTCTTTTTACTTCTTTACCGTGTACTCCTTAAATGTTATAATTGCCTTATCAATTCTTTTTATCTTAAGGAGGCATTTCTATGAATTATCAAAAATATGAATCTTATGAAACTTTTCTGTTATATCAAGAATTTCTTTCCATTCCAGACAATCCATTTTCCTTTCAAATCCCCGAAGGAATGGTGATGACCACTGATATGATACATACATTCATTCAGGCTGCTTACAATGCAAAAGGCGTGTCTATTTTAGATTCTTGATATATGGTTCTGGAAGTGGCTGCCATGCTGTCGGTTCACCGTAAATTCTTCCCCACCACCAATAGCTATTATGTGATTGTCTTTGTACTTTAGTGACTTTCCCTTTGTTTACTCCTTCTTTAAAAAACTTTACTATCCACCACGCCATTCCTTATGCGAACCGTAGCTGTTTTTCGCTTTCGTCGATCCGTAGATTCGGTATCCGTTCTCCAACCCTTAAATATGGACAATTTGCTTCTACTAATTTTTGCGCCATTATCGGAACCACACTATTCCCTATTCTCGCAACCTGCTCCTTGATTGGATATGACTTCCACCTTATATCTCGGTTAATAATGTAATCCTTGGGAAAACCCTGCATAAGCTTTAGCTCCTCTGGTTTTAACATGCGAAGAAAAATATCAGCAATTGCATATTTTCCTCCCTGTACGTCAATCTCCACATTAACAAGTCCGAAACGGTCTTTTGTAGTAATTGTATCTAGAGGCCTATCTATTGTTTGGCAGCTTCCTCCAGAGCCATAATATTTAATCAAGAACGCAGATACCAGTCCAAAGTGCCCTGGCGATGTAGTGATGGTATGTAACGGCTCATCACATCCCTGTCCAATTCCAGTTTTGTAGTATTTAGTAATAAACGCTGTCACTAAACCATATCTATTGCTTGTGTCTATAGTTTTAATTGGCTCCGAAAGCAACTGCCCTCTGGATTCCCCAGCCTTTTGCTCACCGTGGTACTGGATTAAAAATGCAACTGCATCATCATTTTCAACAATGTATGGCTTTGGATTTTCAATAACATATTTTCTGATTCCGTTTGCAATTCTTTTCTGTGTAGCTTCTGCGAGAGGTTTTTTTCTATCAAAAATGGATTTCCCCAGGTCTGACCAATCAATAAAATCTCCACACTGTTTCCACTTGGGTTCCGAATCTTTGAAATGCGTCTGCTTTGGCCAGATAATGTCCTTTCCATCTCTGCGAAAAATTGCATACCAGCGTTTTCGTGTTGTCGGTGCACCGTAATTTGCTGCTACCAGCTCCCGGCTATCAAACGCATAACCAAGGCTCTTCATTGCCGTAATAAATTTCTTATAATCCTCACCTTGACGTTCCTTAATTGGATGCCCTTTTTCATCCAATGGACCCCATTGCTGTATTTCCTCTACATTTTCCATGATTATTACTTCCGGCAGAATCTGTTTTGCATGTTTATATACCGCCCAAGGAAGAATACGAAGCCCCTTCTTTCGTGGCTGTCCTCCTTTGGCTTTGGAATGACTCGTACAATCTGGACTTGCCCACATCAGTGCAACTTTTCTTCGCTTAACATATTTTTGTAAATCAACCTTAAAAATATCTTCTGTGAGGTGAATTGTATCCGGGTGATTTACTTCGTGCATCCGTATAGCCTCTGGATCATGATTAATTGCAATATCTACATGTCTTCCTAGTGCCATCTCTATACCTACGCTTGCTCCGCCTCCGCCAGCGAAACAGTCGATTATCAAATCATCCATCTTTATTACCTCTTCTCCTCTACGAATTGCCCGCATCTTGCCTTCCCGCCTTTGCAAGTGCCACCATTTAACTGCTGCCATCTGCAAGCTTCACAACCTTTATAGCTTTTCTTCGTTACTTTCTTTACTCTACCCATTCTCTTCTCTACCTCGTCCCAAAAGGAACTGCACGGCTCTTCTGGCCATGTCTGATCCTCTGGCAAGTTTCTATTTCTTCTCCCTAACAAAATATACCCTCCCGCACCTCGCACACTTATACCTTCTACCTACGTTTGTGACTCTCTTAAATCTCTCACAGCCACATCTACACCGCTGTCGACTGCCGTCCTCATCTCTAAGGACAACAGTGCGGTCCGCTGTTTTGAATATCATTTGCCTCTCACCTTCTTCTTTCTTTTCTTCTTCGAACGGTTATGAATAAAATATGACATGCTGCCATTCTTAAAGGATTTGTCTATTTTCATTTACTTAACAGCCTCCCCTCTATTGCATCGATTTCTTTGCTGTCATAAGACCGTCCTTCAAAGTTATTAAAAGCATTTTTCTTACTGCTTTTCCTAGTCGCTTTCTTCTCCGGCTTCTTCGTTACCGGATAAAAACTCTTCCAGTTACTCACGGTTGCCTTCTGAATGATTGATAGCTGCTCTTCTGGATCTGTAGATAATTCTTTCAATCCATCTGCCAATAGCTTGATTTGATTATGGTCAAGTTTATCTCCATTCTTCTCTCTGCATAAAACATACAAAGAAAAAGCATCTTTCACTTTTTCGCTGGCGAACGCCCTTATATATATACTTTTATCTAAATCTATATCTTTATCTATATCTATATCTGTGTAAACAGACTGTATACGCTTTGTTTCCATTTTGTTTCCATTCTGATTCCGCTTTGTTTCCGTTTTGGAAACTGGAATATATTTCTTCTCTTCATCCAGTGTATAAGACTTATTTTGCTTAATAAAAAGCATGTTTTTTTCGTCAATATATACTGTGGGTGTGTACCGATCAGTTTGGATGCAGTTATGCATTTTCCAGTGCTTTATGACGATTACGCCATTTTCGAAAGTAAAGACAAACCGCTTTGCAATCAGCAGTTTCAGATCATCTTCACTGCATCCTACCATGCGCATAATCTTCTTTGGATTTCCGATAAATCCATCATCATCCGCTCTCATGTTAAGATGGAAATATAAGCACTGCGTAGATAAAGGCATATCCAAAAAAGCGTCAGAATCAACGATTTTAATATTAAACATCCTCTTATTTGCCATCTTCTACACGCTCCTTTAGTTCCATACCTGCTTGAAACTCTCTGTATATTTGCATCCAGTCATCAAGTTCCATCGTGACCAGTATGCTGTGATTATTCTTTTTGCTAAACACTGCTGGCAAAAGTCCTGCTCCTCCAGCTTTTGCATCTCGCTTTGCCTGATCCATCCAGTCGTAAAGCTGCATCCGTTCCTGGTGCTTTGCTTCGACATGGATTCCGGGAAGTCCCACGACATCCGATGCATCGCCGGTATTCCCGCAGTATTGCGCTGTTCTACGCGCTTCTGTATAGCCATAGTCTCTAAATAAACCGGCAAGCTGCCTTTCAAAGCGGGCGCCCTTTTGCTTACTGTTTACGGCCATTCCTTCCCCTTTCCCTCCCGCCGGACAGACGTAACCGGCAGGAGTATGAATCTAGTATTTCCAAGTGTCATATATGTGATATATTGTTTCGGAGGCTGCTATTATTAAGCGATGATTGTGATCTGCTTTCTATTTGGCAGGTCCTTTAATCTCTGCTCAAGATATTTCTTAATATTCTGCATTGCTACATTCTTCCAAAGTCCACCTTCTGCCTCGATCAGCTTAAAAGAAGGCTCTCCGTTTCTGTCGGAAATACGAAAGACAAATGCACTGGCTGGCTGCTCTGCTTCTAAAAATGTCCGATAAGGTCTTAAAGTAACCGGGTTCGGAACAATCACATCTGCTCTTGTGGCGATTCCCTGCTTAATTGTAGTTTTCTGCGTAACACCATCATCGCCATAATTTGCCGTTGCTTTCGCTTCTACGTTCCCTGCTACTTTTAAGATTGTTGCAAGGTCCTCAGTCGCTTCAAAATCTGCCTGAAGTTCAATGACAAATCGTTCCTGATCGTACCAGTTATCAAATCGAAATTCCGGAATAATTGCATCTGCACAAAACAGATATTCTCTCTTCCGCTCATTTGTCAGACCGGAATACAGTCGTACTCTTGTTGGATTCTGAATATGTACGATCATAGCTTCTCGCAGCTCGTCCGCTCTGTTCCAGATATAATCTACCAATGCAGTCAATGTAGAAGAATGAATCTCCTCAGCCAGAGGCTCCTCGTCATACCGTACCAACTTTTTATTACAGTACACCTTCCCGTTGATTTCTTGCACGATCGGCTTCATTGCATCCTCTTTTAATTCTGTGATAAATTCCATTGCTTGCTTTAACATCTTACATTCTCCCTTCTTTTACGCTTCTCTTGCATTTCTAAGATCAATCACATTATCCTGCACCATCTGCTCTTGCGGAATCTCATATACTTCTCCGGTAGATGGATCTACAACTTTTTTCAAAGAAGCCGGCTCTTGCACTTCTTCAGTACCTCCAAACTTCATTTGCCCAGGGATTTGATTTCCAATTTCCACTGCCTGCACCTCTCCGGTTTTAATGTCTTTGCCGATTGTCATTGCAGTCACAACGCCGAGTGTAGGTGCAAGTGTTGTTTTTGCTTCGATTCCCACTGTGGAGAAATCGCGCTGATCATTCGGTTTTACTGTAAGGGTAATTGTGATTTTCCTTGCTTTCTTGGCATCCGTGTTTGGATTCTGAATGTTTTGAGCAACTTCCTCCATTGCCCGGTTGACCTGCTCTGCAAATGCTCCATTTGCAAATGTTTCTAAGTTGATGTGTTTCATTTCGTGTTACCTCCTATTTTTTATATTTAATTGAAAAAGTCACTTTCCACACTGGTAAGTTCCTTTTCAGTTTCCTTTTGTTCCGGAGAAATGACTTCTTTCATCTCCTGCTCTGCAACGATGTTTCTATCTTCCTCCGCTGTCTCCTGCTGGTGATCTACATAATCAGCAGTTCCATCTTCCCGGATAATTGCCATATCCTTGTCAATTGCCGTCTGAAGGTCAATACTCATGATTCCCCACTTACTTATCAGCTGGCGCAGCATAGTTTTCATCGCCATGCCGTCAAAGTCCTTATACCAGAAAGAGGAATATTTCCACTTTTCGGAATCGGGAATCTTGCCAGCTTCTAAAAGTTCCAACGACTTCGCAGAAAACGCTGCGGAATACTTATCAGCATGAGCAAGCATTTTCTTCTTGCTCCAGTACATTGACTTCTTAAAGCCGTTCTCATACTCAAACATGGCGTAATATCCTGCTGTCGGGGTTTCTTCCCTTTCAATATCATCCTCAATCAGACTGACTTCAATTTCTTCCTCTAAAGGGTTGTAGCGGATCAGTTCTCCCTCTTTGATTGCAATGACATTTAACTTCTTGTAATACCCGGACCGGATTGCAAGCTGTATGTATCCTTTGTATCCAAGCTGAAACTGTGCTTCTGTGACGCCTTTCTTTTTATTTTTAAACGGCACCATATAAAACTGTCCTAACTGTGGAGATGGTGAAAGATTCAGCGCTTCTCCTAATAATGCAGCTGATAAAATACTTGGGTTTGTACACTCCTGAAGTGCCGGAGTTGTCTGCACTGCGGATACAATACTGGAAACAAATCTCGTCCCATTTTTCCCGCCAACTACCTTGTTGATCTGATTTTTCACTGCATCACGAGTCAGATACGCAGTTAATCCGCCTTTTTGATTTCTGTTTACTAAGCTGTTTTGTCCTACCATTTTCTAATCCTCCTATTTTCTTACTGGTCCATACACGATATTGTTTGTCTTTAAAAATTCTTTCAGTTTCTGAAGCTGCTCCGGTGTAGCTGTCACTCTAAATTCGAGTGTAACTGTCTGTGGATCCGGGACAACTTCCTTCTGCGGTTCTTCTACAATATCTCTTTTGTCAGATTCCTCCGGAATGCTTTCTGCGATCTGCTGTTGTACCTCCGCTCTCTTCTGCGCTTCCTCAGCAGCTCTTTTCTCAGCCTCTGCACGCTCTTTTTCCTGCTGCGCTCTTCTTTCCGCAAGCTTACGTTCCACTTCCTCCAGTCTTGCATTTTCGCGAAGTGCCATCGACAAATCCAGTGTCTTGACGTACATGTCCTTAACCTGCAACTCGTACTTTGTATCCAGTTCTTCAATCACATCCATATCCTGATTCACCTTACTAATCAGCGCCGTGATCTCTTCTGTGATGCTTTTTAATGACTTGCTTACATTCAGATACTCATTTTTAAATACTTTTGCAAAAGGAAGGATTCCTTTCAGATTTCCAATATTTTCCTCATAAATCTCAAGCACCTTCTGTTTCTTCTCAAGTCTGCGCTGCTCCTCTACTTCTTTGATTTGCGAATCAATCAACTGAATCGGCTCATCGATAATCGCCAACACTTCTTTAACCTGCTTTTCGAATAGTTCATAAGGAGCCATACACTGCTTCTTAATACGTTTTCTCTCTGTTTCAATCGCATCTCTAAGCTTGTTCAAGGTTGCCTTATCCTTCTTCGCCTCTTTAATGGTCTCCTCTGTGTACTGGAGTCCTTTATAATCCTGTACCTTTGCTGAGATTGCTTCTTTCAACTCCTCGTTGTTCCATTCAATTTTCTTTATAAATCCGTCTTCCATAGGACTTAAAATTCTTAATTCCATTTCTTTTCCTCCTTTATATTTCCGGCAACTTCGCCGGTGGACACTGGTCCTTTGTAACATACTCCCAAAACTTCTCGCCCTCATCCATCAGATACCGGATGTCCTCTTCTACCTCTGATCGCTCAAAGTGATAATGCTTCGTCTGTAAGAATATATCTCCATCATACTCGCTTTTTAGCTGCGCTTTTAATTCACAGAAATCAGCTTCCAAAACCGCCATATAAAACAAACACTGGCAGAAGTAATTCTGTGGAATCTGGTTTCTCCACTTCTCCCTCATGCTAGCATTCAAGATATTTGTGGTCTTACATTCCCATATTCCAAGCCGTCCCTTGTCGTCATATAACCATCCGTCCACGGAAGCCTGCGCCCACGGGTATTTGTCGTTGTAAAAGCTGTTATTTTCCTTATAGCAAACCTTATAATTTGGAAAGTCCAGCTTAAACAGTTCTCGGAGCGGTTCTTCTGCCTTTGTGCCGTACAAAACATAAGGCTTTTGCGAAATATCAACAGCTTGTCTTCTTCCGGTTTTTAGTTCCCATAACTCCACGTTTGACATATAAGGGTTCTCTCCGATTACCGCAGATATTTCTGATCCGCCAATACCGTTTCTTCGATTGGCAAGCCATGCCTCGTGGCTGGGGAAGGTTTTAAGTTCTACCATGTCTTTCTCCTTGTTTTGATGGCTGACTTACAATTGCATTCATCACACCGATTGCAATATCTATATCAAGCTCGTTTTTTATTAACATATCGATATCGTAACGTTTTACCACTGGAATCGCTGATGGACTTGTCAAAGGAGGTTTATTTTTCAGTAGAATGAATTTCATATCACTCTCATCACTCGAAAGAACAAGCATAATACGCGGATCATCAGGATTTATTATCCTTTTCTTCTTGGCATCCAGCATCAATTCTAAAAGTCTATGCATCTTCTCTCTGTTCAACACAATCAATCACCTCTACTCTTTCAATTCCTAAAATTGCGAATATTACTCTAACATCCGGTTTTTCCACTACATTCGCATAGCGCTCCGCTGCACGAACCATCGCTGCTGCCTCCTCTGCCGGTATATCATCATTAAATTCCCATTTTTTCATCTTGATTTTCCTCCTATTATCGTTTATCCTGTAATTGGATTATTATGTAAGGGCGCTTAATGGTTTGCCGACCGTGCGCTCTTTTTTACTGGGTGAGAGATGTTGATCAGCTTCAAATCCTCCAACCCTTTCTTCTTTTCCTGCTGATGTGGAAATGGAATAATATCTCCCATCGGCTCACTTTTCTTTTCATATCGCTCGATTTTTCCGTGCTTCTGAAAAATTCCCCAAATGCTCATGCTTGTCCACCTCCTTTCTACCGCCTAAGCGGTTTTCTCCTCTGTAATCTTTTCAAGTGTATAGTCAATTTCTACATGTTCTTGCTCCTCTATTAAGGAGATCAATACCGCTATGATTTTTTCCATATCGGGCTTCATTTCTCATCACCTCTCTTAAAGATATGCTCCGCTGTTTGTCCTTGTTTCGCGTTCTTATGTATCTTTATTGCCATTTGTCTATGTATCTCCTATAATTTACTTACAAGGCACTGCCATGCCTGAACGCAAAAGAAAGGAGAATTGTTATGTCTGTTTTTGATAAAATTGAACAAATTAACAAAGAACACAATGATTTTTTACGCAGCCGCCAAAACTATGAAATTCCAGAAGATGATGTCTTTTCGGATGAAATTATCTCCAAAAAAATTGATGATCTAAAAACGACTATAGCTAAACCTTTGAAACGACATGTGAAAGCAATAGAAAAAATTGCTGATTCTGCAAAAACTCAATCTGATATCGCTGTTAAAACCTCTAAAAAGGCTGATATTAAGGGATGGTTTGCTGTAATCATTTCCGCTATAGCACTTTTCATTGAATTTGTTGTAAATTATTCAGAAATTATCAGCTTTTTAAAATCACTTTTTAATTACTAATTCCACAAACATAATAAACACCAATGTGAATACAGAAAATCCGAGAGAAAAATTCGCAAGTCTTTTGGATTTTTCTGCTTCTTTTTCTGCGTTAAGCACTACCCATTGCATATCACGAAACTTTATATTTAATGGTTTCTTTTCATCCATCTTTCAATCCTCCTTCCTTATCTTCTGTCTCCTGCATTACGCCACCCCATATTTGATAGCCAGTTCTTTCACGATAGCCGTATATCCCTCGATCAGCTTCTTATCATCCGCAATCACATCAAGATAATTCAATTTATCTCTTTTGGATTTACAAACTCCCTCATCTGCCATTCTTCTACGCTTATTAGTAAGTCTCTGTTTTACATTCACTCCCATGCGCTTTTCCAACAACTGATAAGACTCTGCCCTTACATCTTGGTAAGACTTGCTGTCTCCGCACTCCATACCGATTTTTCTCAAGATTCTTCCGGTATCTTCTCTCCATGATGTTGTATCGATTGCAACAACCTCACGGATGCTTTCGATCCGTTCTTCCACGTGCTCAAGCTTCTCTGCCTGACGCTTCTGCTCAATTTCCAAGTTAATCATGACCTGCAACTGCGGTGAGAGTTCTTGTGTGGCAAGAGATACTGCTTTGTATTTCTTTTCTACACGGATGAAATATCTGCGTACTTGCTTTCCTTTTTCATTCCGTTCAAGCATTGCCATTTCTTTGGCAGTGTCTAACTTGATGATGTGGTCTTTTTTAGTCTGACCGGAAGGTGCGCAAATTTGAGCGGCTTCAAAATCTTCGTTTTCTACAGCGTCAATATCGTTTAATCTGCGTGTAGACCAGTCTTTATAAGGCGTCCTCACTCCTAGAACTTCATGCAGTTCTGAGCCGTATACAACTTTTTCTCCTGTGCTTGTCTCGTATACTGGGACAAGTTCATTTTCAATTACTTTTAATTCGTTCATTTTTACCTCCTATTGCCTCAATTTATCTTGTTTTATACTGGTTTATATTGTTTTATCTTTCTTCATCTCCTATAATGTAGTTATCAAAAAACAAAGGAGAAAAAACATGTATTCTGATTTTGAAGAAATTTATTTAATTCCATCTGAAAAGTTAAAACTCTTCTGCATGCGCTTTAAGAAGAAAGTTAAAAGAGAGTTTCTCGGAAAATCTGAAAGACCTCTTATGAAATATAAGCTAATTGCTTGTAGTTATCCGTTTGTCGATACAACACCAAGCGATAAAGCTGTGGAAATAACTTTCTCTCTTACCGAAAAATATTTCCGGTACTGCGCTTATCGTAGAAATAAATTCTTTGATAATAAGCTTTGGCCACTTATTATTTCTGTTGTTGCTTCCGTCATTACCTCGTTAATAACAGCGCAATTATTATAATAATCAGAATACCTATTACACATCGGTAAATGATGCGCCTGCGGTAAAGGAATTTGAAAAGTTCTTTTTCCTCGTCCGTGATTCCGTGATACTGCCAGAAATCCATGCAACTCCCTCCTTACCCAATAAAATACTCAACTGATACACCAAAATAATCCGCTAAGATTTTTAGCTTATCTACTTTCGGCTTGCTTCTACCTGTTTTCCAGTCTGTAAAAGTAGACTTTGTGATTCCTGTATCAGAAGCAACTCTATAATCTGTAATTTCTTTTAAGTCACGCAACTCCGCGTATTTTTCGTACATTTTTTCACCTCTTTTCCGAACTTTCTATTGATTTTAGTTCGGAAATCAGTTACAATATATTTACCAGATACATTGACAAAGAACTGTACTACAATTCTGTTTTGATTTCCGAACTTTGTAGTCTTATTATAGTGCGGATTTCAGAACTTGTCAATACTTTTTTGTACTGATTTCAGAATTTTTTTTTACGAGGTGTATTATGTATGAGATTTATTGCAAGTTAAGAGATGAAAAAGGTTGTAAGGATGCTGATGTAGCAAAAGCTACCGGTATAACCAAATCAACTTTTTCTGATTGGAAGAATGGGAGAAGTAAGCCAAAAGATGAGAAACTCACAAAAATAGCTGATTATTTCAATGTCCCATTAACCTATTTTTATGAAGAACACGAGATGAGCACTGCATCATTAACAACCAAAGATGAGCGTGATATTTCTAAGACAGTGAATGACTTAATGAAAAAATTAGAATCAAAAGATGGAGCACCTCTATTTTTCGATGGTGCTGAAATGAGTCCTGAAACAAAAATTTTGTTCGAACAACAGTTAAAATCATTGGTGACTACTGTTAAGGAGATCAACAAGGTCAAGTTTAATCCGAATAAAAATAAAAAGTAGGTGATTGCCTTGAAGCAAGATGTAAAAACAATAGTTAACAATTTAGTAAGTAAATACGGTACAAGAAATCCTTATGAATTATGTGATTATACAAACACACTTTATCAAATATGTGATCTTGGCGATATACTAGGTTGCTACTTACTCATTAAAAGGCAAAAATGCATTATGCTGAACCAAAAAATAATAGGAACCCCCATGGAAAAATTTATTTTAAGTCATGAATTGGGGCATTCACAATTACATAGAAAAAATGATTGCTATTTCTACGGTAGTACATTCTTTTCCAAAAATAGAGAAGAAAATGAAGCAAATTCTTTCGCTGCAGAACTTCTCATACCAGATTCCATGATTTATGAGAATCCAGGCATGACAAAAAGCCAGATTGCAAGACTGGCTGGATATGATGAAAAGATTATGGAGTTTAAAGTACTGAGCAAAAACTAGGAGAACAATATGGGCATATTTAACTTTTTTAAAAAGAGAGAGCCATCTATGGAACTTTATAACCTACAAAACGCTTTGCGGATAGCAAATGATTGCGCGGACTTGATTAAAAACACAATAAATCCAGAAGTATTTTTTGACCGATACAACCTATACCTAGAGAAACTCGCACTACTTTCTGAAGCCCAGGAATGCAAGGCAATTAAAGTGAAAGGCGAAAACCTTATTCAAAAATATTCTCAAATGTCTGCTTTAGAAAAAAGAGTATCCACAACAAATGAATTTATTGACAGATTCTGGAAAGATACATGTGCTAAAGCAAATACTCTAAAAACTGAAAAAGGCAAAAACAATAGGTATCAAAAATTTTTTGATTCTTTATCCGAATATAATGAAAGAATGCCCGGAGAATGCATCGAATACTATACTTATATTTTTAATAATGCTCCCAGAAATAGTGTTTCAAATCGCAAAACTACATCAGCTGATAAAATTGATTCTATGCAACGAATTGAAGCCAGTAATCATTACCGAAATAAACTTTATAAAATGTTTTACAAGGGTTATTCAGAGATGCCTTTCGTTTCACAAGATCGTGAGCTAAACACTAATTGGATCGATCAGGCTCAAATGTTTGGCGCAAGCCCCGCAAAGGAAATGATGGTGAGATATTCTGATGGGCTTCTTCCAGGTCACGTCTATATGCTGTACTGGATCAAGGAGATTCACCGCAAAAGGATACCAGTTTATTTTGAATATCAATACGGAATCAATTTTACTGACGAGCAAGACTTTTTATATAAACAAGGGTATTTGACATCAGAAATGCAATTAACAAGCAAGGGGGAAAATGCTATTCTAAGTCATTATGATGTTATAGAGAAGCATTCTAATCAAAAGTAATATGACCGCTTCGGCGTTTATATAAATGTGGCGTTTTCAATAAATCCAAAGAAAAGAGAGGGAACAAAATGGAATTTTATGAAACAATCAAACAATTTTCAGAACGAGTGGCTAAATTAAAAGATACTATTTCTACCGAAGAAGCCACTAAAATGTCGCTCGTAGTGCCATTATTTCAGTATATGGGGTATGATGTATTTAATTCATTAGAATTTTGCCCAGAATACACCGCTGATGTAGGCATTAAGAAAGGCGAAAAAGTCGACTATGCTATTCTTGAAAACGGAGAACCTAACATTCTAATCGAATGCAAAAGTTGCTCTGAGCAACTAGATAAGCATTCATCGCAACTTTTTAGATATTTTGGAACTACATCTGCAAAATTTGGTATCTTAACCAACGGAATAATTTATCGTTTTTATACAGACCTTGAGGAATCCAATAAAATGGATCTAGTCCCATTTCTTGAAATTGATATGCTGAATCTGAAAGAACAATCTGTAAATGAATTGAAAAAGTTTTGCAAAGACAACTTTGACAGAGAGAAGATTTTCAGCACCGCTGAAGAATTAAAATATTCTGGACTGATAAAAGAATATCTGTCAAAAGAATTGGAGAATCCCTCAGAAGAATTTGTCAAACACATTCTTTCTTATGTGTACGATGGACAAAGAACTCAAAAGGTTATTGAAAAATATCAGCCACTTGTCAAGAAAGCATTTACTTCATTCATTAATGATATTGTAAATCAAAAAATATCATCTGCCCTTTCCAAGGAAGCAGAGGATGATATTGCTCCTACTGACATTCCCGCTGAAGCACCTAAAACAGAATCAAAAATTGTCACTACCGAAGAAGAATTAGAAGCTTTTTATATTATTCGTGGAATGTTAATAGAAGCTACATCTGTCGAAAACATTGTACACAGAGATACTGAAAGTTATTTCGGCATTCTTTTCCAAGACAACAATAGAAAACCTATTTGCAGAATCAATCTTGACAAAAAGAACAAACAAATTCTTATACCTGATGAGAATAAAAAGTTCGAAAGATTTTATATTGATTCCGTAAATGACTTATACAAATACAAAAATCAGTTAATAGAAGTTGTAAAAAGATACTTATAAATAGAAAAACCGCCCGGTACTGGTAATACCGGACGGCTTAACATACATCCGAAGATGTACGACATGATTGACAACTATATTGTATCATCTTCGGACAGCTATCGCAATCGGAACATATATTCGATAGCTGTTATTTTTATACTTATTTTTAATATAATTAACGAAGGAGTGATATAAAATGCCTGAAAAAATTTTGAGATGTGCTATCTATATCCGTGTATCTACCTTCGAGCAGAGTGTACATGGAAAATCCCTACAAGCGCAAAAAGAATATTTAGAGCACTATGCCAAAGAACATAACATGTCTGTCGTTGGAGTGTATGCAGACGAGGGAAAAACCGCACGAAAGGAACTTAAGAAACGAAAAGCTATCCATGCTCTGATAGAGGATGTAAAGCAAGAGAAAATTGATGTGATTCTCTTCTGGAGACTCGACCGTTGGTTTCGTAGTTTAGCAGACTTCTATAAAGTGCAGGACGTTCTTGACGAATATGGTGTGCGGTGGATCTCTGCATCTGAACCCGGAATCAACATGGAGACGCGTGATGGCAGGCTGCAATTGAATGTCGTACTATCGTTTGGGCAAAATGAAGTTGACACAACCTCTGAACGTATTAAATTTGTAAACGAAGCATCTATCAAGAATGGACGTCTGATTTTCGGCGAAGCAAATATGCCATTCGGCTATAAATCTGGTGTAGTTGACGGAAAAAAATGTATGATTAAAGATCCCGAAACGGAACGCATGGTAATAGACTTCTTTCGGCATTATAAAAAACATCAGGGAAAACAAGATGCGCTGAAATACATGCAGCGCACTTATGGAATCTATTTTTCTTATGCTATGCTTAAAACTATGCTTTCTAGCGAATTTTATAAGGGTACATATCGAGGATATCCCTACTGTCCTGCGTATCTTACAGAAAAAGAATGGAATGAAATCCAAGAAATCTCCGTCCGTAATGTAAAGCGGGCACCATCAGGTCGAGTATATCTATTTACAAGTCTAATGCGCTGCCCTTCGTGCGGTCAGAAATTGGTCGGAACCGGATGCTCATCAATTTCAAACCGCAAAACCGGTAAAAAGCGTACCTACTGCTATTACCGCTGCAACAAAGCTTTAGCCGACCATCTTTGTCCGAACAGACACCGCGTAAGTCAGAACCTTATCGAACAATATTTGCTCGAGAACTTATCTAGTGAATATGAAAAATATAAAATAAGAAGCAATAAAATTAATGAGGAGAAAAAGAAAGTTCGCAAAGCAAAAAATCCTGCACAGCTGAGTAAGGAGATGGAAAGACTTAATTTGCTATTCCAAAAGGGAAGAATATCTTTCGATTATTACGATGAAGAATACCAGCGATTAGAAGAGGAACTCGCTTTCGCTGCCTCTGATCCTTCACTTGAAGAACCGAAACGCAATTATTCTGAGCTAGAAAAGCTTCTGCGGACAGACTTTAAAGAAATGTATGATTCTTTATCACTTGAGAATCGTAGGGCATTTTGGCGGTCCATAATAAAACAGATACACCTTAATGATGATTGCACAATAAAAGAGGTAGATTTTTTGTAAATTATTTTGTACTAATTATATTGCCCCATTTGGTGTGGTCAATTCAAATGTCGCTCGATCCAGTGTTACATTTCCCGCTTTCAGCTGTGAATCTTCCGATTCCATTTGTACTCTTGTCATTGCCCGCAGCCGTGCCAACAACTCTTTTGCGTGAAAGGGTTTTGTCAGATAGTCATTCGCTCCCGCATCAAGTCCCTCTACCTTATCATCAACTTCTCCTTTTGCTGTCAACAGCAAAACCGGAATCTTACTTCCTTTTTTTCGAATCTCCTTTAAAACAGTCAATCCATCCTTTTTCGGCATCATAATATCAAGAATAATCCCATCATAATTACCGGCTGCCATATATTCCAGAGCCGCTTCCCCGTCATAGACTGCATCTACCGAATAATTGCTTCTCTCCAAAATCGCCTTCAGCGCCTTTGCCAGTGCCTTTTCATCTTCTGCAAGTAATAACCGCAATGTCTGTTCCCTCCTTTGATTTCTGTCATGTTCTAAATTCTAACTTAACAAAAACCGCCGGAAAAATCAATGTGTCAAATAATAATACAAACCATTCCCCCATTGCTGTCATTGACAATCTTCTGCATGGAATCCTGAAGTTTCACTTGACTTTCGTCGGTGATTTTTGTAATCTTCCCACGGATTCCATCTGTGACAAGTTCCTCGATCGATTTGCCGAAAATGTTTGTATTCCAAATTCCCTCTGCTGATGCGCTCGTCTCATTGATATAGCGCACAAGATCCTCTGCCTGTTTCTCACTTCCTACGATTGGTGCAATCTCTGTCTCGATATTTGCGCGGATCATATGGATGGACGGCCCTTCTGAATGAATCTTTACGCCAAACTTACTGCCCTGTTTGATGATAACTGGTTCTTCCAGATGGATTTCCTCCCTCTTCGGTGTGACAACCCCATATCCTTTTAGGCGCACAGCATCCATCGCGTCTTTGACCTGCTCATACTCTTCTTTCATTTGGGCAAGTTTTTTCATCGTTCCAATCAACTCATATTCTCCGCCGATCTTCGTTCCAGTCAGCTCACTGAGCAGTTCATAATAAAATGTCTCTGCCAGTTCCATCCGAATCTTCACTTTTCCGGTATCCATCTGAATCTCATCAATCTTGACCTCTTCAATGTAAGGACTATCAATCTTTGGCAGTCCGTCCGCTGCATTCCGGATTGTCTGAAGCCCGGCCATGATTTCTTTTACATGTACGAGCAGATCTGCCTTGATCTTATGATCCATCGGCAGCATCTCCACCCATTTTGGTATGTAAAATTCCACCTCTGCAATTGGAAATTCAAATAAAATCTGTCGGATAATATGATGGATGTCATCTTCCCGAAGCTGTTCGCAATTGACCGGAAGTGCACTGACTCCATATTTTTCTTCAATAGATGCAGCAAGCTTTTTTGTCTCTTCACTATATGGCTTTTGTGTATTGACAAGCACAATGAACGGTTTCCCGATCGACTGCAGCTCTCGAATCGTCTTTTCCTCCGGTGCAACGTAACTCTCCCGCTTTAGCTCCCCAAAACTCCCATCCGCCGTCACTACAATCCCGATCGTTGCATGTTCATGGATCACCTTCTTTGTTCCGATGGTCGCAGCTTGTGTAAATGGGATTTCATGGTCAAACCATGGTGTCTTCACCTGCCGCTCTGCATCATTTTCCATATACCCGGTTGCCCCCTCCGCCATATAGCCGACACAGTCAATCAGTCTCACTTTTGCCTTCACATCCTGTGAAAGCTGGATCTCTGCCGCCTCCTTCGGGACAAATTTCGGCTCTGTTGTCATAATCGTCTTCCCTGATGCAGACTGTGGCAGTTCATCTCTCGTCCTCGCCCGACTGTTTGCATCGGTCATATTCGGCAGTACGAGCAAGTCCATAAATCGTTTGATAAAAGTTGATTTTCCAGTACGCACCGGCCCTACAATGCCCAGATAAATTTCCCCATTTGTCCTTGCCTCAATGTCTTTGTATAAATGAAACGTCTCCATAAGAATACCCCCTTGCTATGCTGATACAATCTATGCAAAAAAAGCCAGTTTTAGAATCTCCGCTATTCTATTTATTTTTTTCTTTTTCCTAAAGCATTTTTATGCTATAATATTGCGGAATAACTACAAACGAGGTGAAACATGAATATTTTGACAACATTAAAAAAATCTATCATCGGAGGATTTCTGATCGGCTTTGGCGGAACTGTCTACTTAAATATGGACAATAAGATCGTCGCTGCATTCCTCTTCGGTCTCGGACTGTTTACGATCATCAATTTCGAGTTGAACTTATATACCGGTAAGATTGGCTATCTCTCAAAAGAGAACTGGAAAGAAATACTTCTGACACTGATTGGTAATTTCATCGGTACCAACCTCTTTGCGTTTCTCGTACTTCAGACACGCCTTGCAGGAAAATTAAAAGAAGCTGTTGCTCCGGCCGTAGAACTAAAATTGTCTGACAATCTGTTAAGCACATTCATCCTTGCGATTTTCTGTGGAATCCTGATGTCCATCGCAGTCGGAACCTTTAAAAAGCTTCCAAATATTTTAGGAACTCTGGCCGTCTTTTTGTGCGTGGCAGTCTTTATCCTCGCCGGATTTGAACACTGTGTAGCGAACATGTTCTTCTTCGCACTCTCAAGTTCTCCGGCAGACTATCTTCTGACACTGCTCGTGGCAATTGCCGGAAACAGTCTTGGCGGAATCGCATTCTACAGACTGACAAAGATAAAAGAAGCTGAAGCCTAAATAAGTTGATCGCACCTGTGACCGGGCTTTCCCTGATCAGGTCATCCCTATATCCGGTACAACGAAAAACTCCTTCTCGTCAAGAAATGAATTGCTTTTCATTTTCTTTTGACGAAAAGGAGTTTTATTTTATTCAGGATTCCACTGCTGACTAAAAACAGTTTGAAATCCTTTTTCTCTTTCAATATTCAAATATCTTATGCTTCCCACGGCAGATCCGAATGTTCTGTCTTTCCATCCCGGAGCATCAGTTCTTTTACCGCCTCTGCCGCGCTCTTTTCTTCAAAGAGAACTGCATTGACCTGCTCAATGATCGGCATCTGCACTTCATATTTCTGTGCAAGCTTTACGGCTGCCTTTGTAGAATAGACACCTTCCACAACCATCTGCACTTCATCCATCGCCTGCTGCATCGTCCTTCCCTGACCGATCAGATAACCTGCTTTCCGATTCCGGCTGTGCACACTTGCACAAGTCACAATCAGATCTCCGATTCCGGTCAGTCCGGTAAAGCTCTCGATCTTTCCACCCATCTTCACCCCGAGGCGTGCGATCTCTGCAATTCCTCTCGTGATCAAAGCAGCCTTCGTGTTATCCCCGTATCCAAGTCCATCGGCAATTCCGGCAGCAAGCGCAATGACATTTTTCAGCGAGCCGCCAAGCTCGATCCCGAGAATATCCGGGCTTGTATAGACACGAAAGACTTCATTCATAAACATCTTCTGAAGATATTCGGCAGTCTCTTTTGTACGCGCCCCTACGACACAAGTCGTCGGAAGACATCTTCCGACTTCTTCTGCATGGCTCGGACCGGACAATACCGCCACATCCGCCTGTGGAATTTCCTGCTCAATCTGCTCAGAAAGTGTCATCAGTGTGCTTTCCTCGATTCCCTTTGCCACATTGACGATTTTCTGTCCTTCTTTCACAAACGGAGCCATCTTCTTTGCAGTTGCCCTCGTAAACGGAGAAGGCACCGCAAGCACCATGAAATCTTGATCTGTAATTGCTTCCTGAATCTCATTGGTAAATTTCATCGTCTGCGGAAGTTTCACTCCCGGCAGCTTGCTTTTGTGCTCCCGCTCACGGTCAAGCATCTCCACCTCTGCCTGATCGATCGACCATACCGTCACATCATGCCCGTTTTTATCCAACAGTAATGCAAGTGCTGTCCCCCAGCTTCCTGCGCCCAATACTCCAGCTTTTGCCATAATCAGTCCTCCTGTTTCTTCTTTGCACCAAACTTATTTTCCGTTCCATTTAACAGTCTTTTGATATTTGCCCTATGCTTATAAAATGCAGACAACATTAAAAAGACTGCGATCGCATACATCTCATACAGATGTGCCTGAGAAAGTCCAAATCCTCCGCGCTGTCCATATACAACAACCTCTACAACAAACAGCACAACAATTGTAAGAGATCCCAGAGAAACATATCTGGTAATTCCGACGATTACCCAGAAAACGATTGCCGCGATCAGCATCATCATCGGATTTGTCGCAAAAATCAACCCTGCGGTCGCCGCAATCCCCTTTCCGCCCTTAAATTTTAAATAGAACGGATAGTTGTGTCCGAGCACAGCGCCCATTCCTGCATACATGGAAAGAAGTGCTAATTCCTCCGGGTAAGCCTGACTATAAAGTATATGTACGATCCACACTGCCAGCACACATTTTAAGAAATCTCCGAGAAACGTGATCATTCCCGCTTTCCATCCTAATGTCCGCAGTGTGTTTGTCGTTCCGGCGTTACCGCTTCCATGCTGCCTGATGTCAATATGTTTCCATTTTCCATAGAGATATCCCGTCTGCAGCAGCCCGCAGACATATCCTATGATCACACAGACCAAACGTTCCATAATTATCGGTCTTTCTCCTTTCTCTCGCGGATAAAGAATTTTAACGAGGTTCCCTTAAATCCAAACGCCTCGCGGATCTTATTTTCCAGATAGCGTGTGTAAGAGAAGTGCATCAGTTCCTTATCGTTGACAAAAATGACGAAGGTCGGCGGCTTCACTGCCACCTGCGTAATATAGTAAAGTTTTAGTCTCTTTCCTTTATCTGACGGCGGCTGCTGCATCGCAACGGCTTCCATCATAATCTCATTGAGTACTCCGGTCGAAATACGAAGTGTCTGATTCTCCAATACCATATCGATCATATCGAACAGTTTTGGAAGGCGCTGCCCCGTCTTCGCAGACACATACATGATCTCTGCATACGGCATGTATGACAATACCTGACGGACATTCTTTTCATACTCATACATCGTCTTGTCATTTTTCTCAATGGCATCCCATTTATTTACAATAATAATCACACCTTTGCCGCGCTCATGAGCGATTCCGGCAATCTTGGCATCCTGCTCTGTGACACCTTCCACCGCATCGATCACAACTAAGACGACGTCTGCCCGCTCCACAGCTGTCACCGTACGGATAATACTGTATCGTTCCAGTTCTTCTTTGATTTTATTCTTTCTACGAAGTCCTGCTGTGTCGATGAAGACATATTCTTTTCCATTCCATGTAATCTCTGTGTCGATGGCATCTCTTGTCGTTCCTGCAATATTGGAAACGATCACACGGTTCTCTCCGACCAGCTTATTGATGATCGAAGATTTTCCTACATTCGGCTTTCCGACAATCGCGATCCGAGGTCTCTCATCCTCTTCTTCCTCTGCAGAATGCTCCGGAAAATGTGCAGCGACTGCATCTAGCATATCTCCCAGTCCAAGTCTTGAGGATGCAGAAATCGGGATTGGATCTCCGATTCCCAGATTGTAAAATTCATACACATCTGCCATCAGCTTCTGGAAGCTATCCACCTTATTGACAACTAATACGACCGGCTTTCCAGAACGGCGCAGCATATCTGCCACTTTGGAATCCGAATCCTGAAGTCCTTGTCTGACATCCGTAATAAAGATGATCACATCCGCAGTATCAATCGCAATCTGTGCCTGCTCTCTCATCTGTGCAAGAATGATATCCTTGCTGTCCGGCTCGATCCCGCCTGTGTCAATCAGTGTAAATTCCCGATCAAGCCATGTTACTTCTGCATAAATTCTGTCCCTTGTGACTCCCGGCGTGTCTTTCACGATGGAAATCATCTCTCCTGCCAGCGCATTGAATAATGTAGATTTCCCTACATTCGGTCTTCCTACGATGGCAACTACTGGTTTACTCATAGTTTCACTCCTATATCTGTCTTATTTTATTATTTTCTTTTGTCTTTGTTCTGACAAGTCACCTATATCTTCTCATCCAGAACTGCTTCGATGAGATCTTGTCCGCTTGATTTTACAATATCTATCTGCACTTGTAAAGCCTCTTTCAGCTGATCTAAGGTAACATCATCAAGAAATACTTCTTCGCCGTTTCTTAACATACAGCACGGCAGAAGCAATCTGCTTCCAAGCGGTCTGCCAGAAAGCTGTGCCTTCAGATCCTGCCCGGTGATCAGTCCCGCTACAGTGATCAGCTCTCCAAAGAAATCATTTCGAATCTCATAGAGATGGACAATCACATTTGGATATTTTGTCTGAAGTGTCTCGATCATTCTTTTTAAATACGGATACGCAAGTTTTCCGGTTGCCAGGGAAATCTCTGTCTCTCTGTCATCCCCGGACAATTGCTCAAATGCCTCCTGAAACTCGTTCTGCAAAAGTCTTGTAGTGCCGACTCCGTTTTCCAGCTGAAGATAACCGTCGTAACGCTCTTCCTCCGGCATCTCCTCCCCCGCAAGAATGTACCATTCATCTCCTGCATGGATAAAGTGTGTTCCATATTCCTCATAGATTTTCTTCTGCCAGCGGTGAATGATCGCAAGCACTTCCTTCGCCTCTTCTTTTGTAAATGGCTCCAACGGATACAGTCCGTCGCGGAATTTTGTCAATCCAACCGGAACGACCGATACACTCTGCAAATGTGGCAGATATGCCGTCATATCACGAATACTCCGCTCCAGCTCCTCGCCGTCATTGATTCCTTTACAGAGCACGATCTGCCCATTCATCGTGATGCCGCCCTCATAGAGTGTCTGTACCTTCTTCAGTGCATCCCCCGCAAACCGGTTGTGCAGCATCTTACACCGCAGTTCCGGGTTCGTTGTATGAAAGGAAATATTAATCGGCTCCAGATGATACTGTACAATCCGATCAATATCATGATCACTCATATTTGTCAGCGTGATGTAATTTCCCTGCAGGAAGGAGAGTCTGGAATCATCATCTTTAAAATAAAGTGTCTCTCGCATTCCTTTCGGCATCTGGTCAATGAAGCAGAACATACATTTATTTCTGCAGGAACGATACTCGTCCATCAGCCCCTGCTCAAACTCGATGCCCAAATCTTCCTCATAGTCCTTCTCAATCTCCAGCTCCCACTCTTCTCCGTCCGGCTTCTCGATCAGAAGTACAAGTTCTTCGTCATTTACAAGATAATGGTAATCAAAAACATCCTCGATTTCCTTGTCATTGATACTGATCAGGCAGTCCCCCGGCTCCACGCCAAGTTCCCACGCAATACTTCCGTCCTCCACGGAACGGATGATATGTCTATGTTTCATATTGTCTTCTCCTAATTCTACTACTTCCAAACAAATACCGCCTGTATTTCGTCAAAATTTTTACATCTCTTTCGAAACATGCGTTTTCTGCCATATTTGTTTCTGGCTTCCTTTTATCATACTAGATTTTTAAGGAAAAAGCAATTTTTTACACCTCTTTCTTGCCCCACAGATCAAAAAGTGATATAAATGAAATGTCAATAAATTTTTTAACGGAGGCCATTATGCCAAATATTCAATTATTAGAAAAAACTCTTCCGGCGGCACCGCTTCGCATTGCAGCACTGGAAAGCTGTCTGCCGCTGGCGCAAAAAGTCGACGACTACATCGTGACATTCCGGAAAAGTGCACTGGAATCCATGCAGTCTTCTGCACTTTATGCAAACTACAAAAAGGACAGTTACCTTCTGAAAACTTCCTGCCCGCGTTTCGGCTCAGGAGAAGCAAAAGGAATGATCCACGAATCTGTCCGCGGTTCAGATTTATTTGTCATGGTAGATGTGTGCAATTACAGCCTGACTTATTCTGTCAACGGACATTTAAATCACATGTCCCCGGATGACCATTATCAGGATTTGAAACGTATCATTTCCGCAGCTACCGGAAAGGCGCACCGCATCAATGTGATCATGCCATTCCTCTATGAAAGCCGCCAGCATAAGCGCACAAAGCGAGAGTCTCTTGACTGTGCCCTCGGACTGGAAGAACTGATCGATATGGGTGTCAGCAATATTCTCACCTTTGATGCCCACGACCCGCGTGTGCAGAACTCAATCCCACTGAAGGGATTTGACAACTTCAGCCCTGCATATCAGTTCATGAAAGCATTGTTCCGTGCAGAATCCGACTTAAAAGTAGACAAGGATCACCTGATGATCATCAGCCCGGACGAAGGCGCGATGCACCGAGCTGTCTATTTCTCAAACGTGCTCGGCGTAGACATGGGTATGTTCTATAAGAGAAGAGATTACTCTACAGTTGTCAACGGGAAAAATCCGATCGTTGCCCACGAATTCCTCGGAGATGACGTAAGCGGAAAAGACGTGATCATCCTCGACGATATGATTTCTTCCGGAGAAAGTATGTTAGACGTGGCAAAACAGTTAAAAGACCGCCACGCAAACCGCGTATTTATCTGCACAACCTTCGGACTTTTCACAGAAGGATTGGGAAAATTTGATGAATACTATGAGAAAGGGTACATCGATCGCGTGATCACGACAAACCTCACTTACCTGCCTGCAGAGGCTTCTGAAAAGCCATATTTTGTTGTGGCAGATATGAGTAAGTTCCTTGCGTTGATCATTGATTCCCTGAATCACGACATTTCCATCGGTTCCGTATTAAATCCAACCGATAAAATCCACAGACTGTTGGAAACTTATAAAAAAAGATAACAAAAACTGCATCCACCACGATGTATCAAAAGAGGGAGATCACACAAATCAACGTGTATCTCCCTCTTCGTTTTATCTGACTGCCACACTTTTCTCTTTATCAATTATTTTTCATACCCTCACGGAAAGAAGCAGCTTATTGTTGCTGTTCGTTCACCTCTTCGTGGTGATACTCCCCTTCAAATACCTCTTCCTGTGGCTGTACTTTTGCTTCCCCAGACTCTGCGGCTCCCGGTGGGAAGGAATAATACTGATGACCATTCTCCAATACGACTCCTCTTGCCTCGGCAAGTTCACTGACTGTCACAAGCTGATAGCCCTGCTCCACAAGCTTTGGAATCAACTCCAGTGCAGCATCGATCGTCGTGGAATGAATGTCATGCATCAATACGATATCTCCATCTTTCACGGTATTCAGCACACTATCTACCGTCGCTTTTGCATTTTTTGTCTGCCAGTCCAGTGTATCCACGGACCACATAATAAATGGCATTTTCACAGTCTGTTTCAGTGTGTCACTGACTGCCCCATAAGGCGGCCGAAGTGTTGTAGTGCCATTTGCAACAAATCCGTTGATGATTCTGTTCGTACCATCCACCTCGTCTAAAATTCCCGCAGGATCCATCGTAGATAAGTTTGCATGTGTCATCGAATGGTTGGAAAGTTCACATCCCTGCTTTGCCATTCGCTTGATCAGCTCTCCATTGTTCTGTGCGTTCTGCCCAAGCATGAAAAAAGTTGCTCGTGAATTATATTTTTCCAATTGATCCAGCAATTCCCCGGTCCGCTTGCCTGGTCCATCATCAAATGTCAGTGCAAGCATAGGTTTATTCGGATCAATAGAACTCTCTTCGGATTTCAGTTTTCCATCTTTTGCAAATCGATAAGTTTTGACACCTATCCGCAGTTCCCCGGTTACCAGATTTCCTTCCCCGTCAAAATAGTATTTCTCTCCGTCATCTTCTACCCATCCATTTTGCACATAAGTTCCGTCCGGCTTCTGAAACTTCTTCCCGTCCCACTCTCCATATTTATTTTTTACAGTCAACGTACCATCCCGTGTCTCAAAAAATACGGACTGAGACAGTTCCCCTTCTAGTTTCTTCTGCAAATCATCTGAAAGTTTTATTTTGACCGGAAAGGTTCCTTCTTTTGTCCCATCCGATTCACATTCCAACGTATAGTCTTTCCCCTCTGTCAGACTTTCCATAAACTGCTGCGCCGTATACTGCTCTTTTTCATCTAACGTAGTCTTCATCGCACCTTCCCCGTGAATATCCACAGAAAACTTTGGAAGTTCACTGTCCTGGTACATCGTCTCTGACTTCGCCTTCATAGAAATCACTGCCAGTCCACTCTTTTCAGAAGCCGCTGCCGTACTGAAAAGTATGACCGACAGCAGGCAAAGAACTACAATGCTGATCAGTTTCTTTTTAACGCGTTCCCGCTTGCGCACGCGCTTTATCTGCCTCATAAATTTTGTACCCCCTAAACTTTTGTAACACTTTTTCTCTTTTCAGTATACACAATTTCCCACCAGACTGCAATCGTATTTCCCGCACATTTCATACGCCTTTTCGAAGCAAAAAATACCTTCCATTCCGGACAGTTTTCCGTCCAAAATGAAAGGTATTCTAATTATTCTTCGTTTACTTTTTCTACTTGAATAATTGCAGATTTCTGCATTGGGATACGACAGTTTCTGTTATTTCCAAACTCTACGATCACATCATCGTCTGTGATATCGATCAGTACACCGTAAAATCCGCTTGTTGTCAATACTGTATCTCCTACTTCCATAGAAGCAACCATCGCCTGAATTCTCTTCTGCTCTTTTCTCTGCGGGCGGAACAGAAAGAACCACATACCTCCGATCAGTACTGCATACACTAAGATAATGGAAAACATTCCACCAGCTCCACCTGACGCTAATAAACCATTCATACTAAATTCCTCCTACTTCTCAATTAAGCACTATTGCTATGATACACAATTTCTGCTGAGACATCAAGTTATTTTTAGAAATTTTATGATTTGTTTATATCTGTCCGCGTGTGAATCCTTCCAGTTTCTGCTTCTTGTATTCTTTATATCTTCCTTCCTCGATCGCTGTGCGGATTTCTTCCATCATATTGTTGTAGAAATACAGATTATGCAGCACGCACAGACGCATACCAAGCATCTCTTTTGCTTTCAGCAAATGGCGGATATAGGCTCTGCTGTATTTGCGGCAGGCCGGACACTGACACCCTTCCTCGATCGGTCTGTCATCCAGCTCATATTTTGCATTGAACAGATTCATCTTTCCATGATTCGTGTAAACATGCCCATGTCTTCCATTTCTACTTGGGTAAACACAATCAAAGAAATCAACACCTCTGTCAACCGCCTCAAGAATATTTGCCGGCGTTCCAACTCCCATCAGATAAGTCGGCTTGTCCTGTGGAAGATATGGAACTGTCGCGTCAATGATCCGATACATGTCTTCATGGGATTCTCCCACTGCCAGTCCTCCGAGCGCATACCCATCCAGATCAAGTTCCGCGATCCGTTTCGCATGTTCGATGCGGATATCTTCATAAATACCACCTTGATTGATTCCAAACAGCATCTGCTGCTTGTTGATCGTATCTTCCAGACTATTCAGCCTTGCCATCTCTTTTTTACAGCGCTCCAGCCAGCGCACTGTGCGATCTACCGAATGCTGGATATAGTTGCGGTCTGCCACACTGGACGGACATTCATCAAACGCCATCGCAATCGTGGATGCTAAATTGGACTGGATCTGCATACTCTCCTCTGGTCCCATGAAAATTTTCTTTCCATCAATGTGGGAGTGGAAGTATACTCCTTCCTCTTTGATCTTTCGCAATCCTGCAAGAGAAAAGACCTGAAATCCACCTGAATCTGTCAGAATCGGCTTATCCCACACCATAAATTTATGCAGTCCCCCGAGTTTTTTTACTACTTCATCTCCCGGCCGCACATGTAAATGATACGTGTTGGAAAGCTCTACCTGTGTCTTAATCCCTTGAAGATCTTCTGTGGAGACAGCACCTTTGATCGCTGCTGCTGTTCCCACATTCATAAATACCGGCGTCTCGATCACACCATGTACTGTTTTCAGTCTCCCTCTTTTGGCAAGACCATCTCTTTTTATTAATTGATACATTCTTTTTCTCCTCTGACTTAATAATGACAAATGACCGGAACTCCTGCACTGATCAAGTTCAGCAGCTGCCCCGCCTTATCAATCGGCATATTGATACATCCATGAGAACCGGCACTCTGATACAGACTGCCCCCAAATGCCGGCTGCCAGTCCGCATCGTGGAATCCAACTCCGCTCCATGTAAACTGCATCCAGTATCTTACTTCTGTTTCATAGATTGGCTGTCCTGTCTCCGGATCTTTTTCCCCAACAAGAACAGACGGACTTTCTTTATAAAGCACGTCATAGACTCCCTCCGGTGTGATTCTGTCCGGCGTCGGAAGTCCTGATACAATATCTGTCTCCAACACTACATTTCCATTCTGGATATACCACATATGCTGGGCGGATAAATCCACTTCTGCATACGTATTGCCCCAGTCTGTCGCACCAAATGACGCAGCACGTTTTTCATAGATAGGCTCTCTCTGTACCGGCTTTCCTCCGGCAATGTCTGCCTTCAACTGCTCAATCTCTGCCGGCTCATCGATACTCCATCCGTATGTACCGCCAGATACAGTCGCAGCTTTGCCGGTTGGTGTCGTAAAACTTCTCGTCTTTCCTACTGTATCATACCTGGATGCGAGATCCCTTACATATGCAGAAATCCCATCCGTCGTAAATGTGACATTCATATTCTCATCGACTGTAATCCACTCTGCAAGCTTTGCCTTGTCGATTCCTTCCGGAGTCGCTCCCATCTGATAAGTGACTGTTCCTCCGAGGTACGAATTCATCTTATCTCTCGCCGCCACAACTTCAGATGAATCTTCAGTAAATTTCGGCTTAAGATAGCAGCCTTCCTTTTCCAGATCCATCTCATGCTGGAATCCACTGATCTTCTCCTTGATCTTCTGGCGGAAGACTTCCTGATCCAACTGTGTGCCCTCTACCTCTTTTGTAATCACGAACGTATTCCCGTCAAATGTCGGCTTCGCAGATACTGACGGTGTCTGATTCTCCGGCTTCATGCACTGAAGTCCACTGATCAATGCATCTAATGCCGCCTCATCGTACTGGACATCCACTTTCGCCTCTGCGCTTCCCTTTTGGAACAATGCCCGGATCCACAGAAACGCATTCTGATCTTTTACAATCTTCTCCAGTTCTTTTCCAGGAAGATATTCCAGAGAAATATCCTCTCCACTGATCACTTCTGTTCCGCCATCATTTTCCTTTAAGGTAAGTGTATAGCCTTGTACCTGCTTCTCCATATAAGACTCTGCTTCTTTTACTGTCTTACCTGAAAAATCATTTCCGTTGATGGTTGTATTAAAATAAAAATGCTTTGTAAAATAGAAAGCAAATCCAAGGTAAACAAGCGCTGCCGCTCCAAGAACCCCTCCTGCGATAAACAATGCCTTCTTCTTCATCTGCTCTTTCTTCTCGCTGCTTTTGCCATTTTTCTGATGATTCTGCTTTGCTGAATGGCTTCCTGATGAGTTCTTCGCGTTCTGTTTCAGCTGCATCTCAGAAGATTTTCTGCTCTCCTCCCTGTGCTGGGAATTCTTTTTGACAGATTCTTCCTGATGCGTTCTCTTCTGCTCATGCTGCTTCTGTCCATGCTGTTTCTGTAGTTCTTTCCGCGCAAGATTCTTTGCCTTTTGTGTCCGTATCTCTTTTGGAAGTTCAGCCGTAAACTGCGCCTTCTGAAGATCAGATCTTTGGGCACGCGGCCGCGGATTCTTTCTTTTCTTTTCTTTCTTCTCTATCTCTTCTATATTCTCCTCATCCGGACCATCATCCAGACGATAGGAGAAGTATTCGATGTCATCTACACGCCCGTCTGCATGTCTGTTCCCAGATCCTTGGCGTCTTCTCTTATCATTCGTGCCGCCCATATAGTATCTATTTCCTTTCTCTAAACAATATCTAGTAAACATTATAATACGTCCCTTTCTAAAAGTACAGTATAAAATAAGCATTGCCACTTTTTTTAACTTCCTATATAATAATGACAAAAGTTTGTAATATTTTTGTCACGAAAGGAGTTTTTATATATGGCTGGTTCCTATTTTGGAAATTCATTCCGCATCACAACCTGGGGAGAATCCCACGGTCCGGCAATCGGTGTCGTCATCGATGGATGCCCTTCCGGACTTGCACTCTCCGCGAAAGAAATCCAGTGCTTTCTCGACCGCAGAAAGCCTGGTCAAAGCCGCTACACGACACAGCGAAACGAATCGGATCAAGTAGAAATCCTCTCCGGTGTATTTGAAGGACGTACGACCGGAACACCAATTTCATTAATTGTCCGCAATCAAGATCAACGCTCCAAAGATTACGGAAATATCGCTTCCTGCTACCGTCCCGGACATGCCGACTTTACTTTTGACAGCAAGTATGGATTCCGTGACTATCGCGGAGGTGGTCGTTCTTCCGGGCGTGAGACGATCGGCCGTGTCGCTGCCGGTGCTATTGCCTCCAAACTGCTCGCAGAAATGGGGATTACTATCATGGCTTACGCCAAGTCGATCGGACCTGTTACCGTTCCTACATCTGAATATCATCTGACTGAGATTATGGAAAATGCTCTGTATATGCCTAATAATACATATGCCGGACAGGCAGAAATATACTTAAAAGAATGTATGGAAAGACAGGATTCTTCCGGGGGAATCATTGAATGTACCGTTCACGGAATGCCTGCCGGAATCGGTGAGCCTGTTTTTGAAAAGCTCGATGCCTCTCTCGCCAAAGCTGTTATGTCCATTGGTGCTGTCAAGGGCGTGGAGATTGGTGACGGTTTTCAGGCAGCCACTTCTCATGGAAGTATCAACAACGATGCCTTCACCTGCAAAAACGGCTCCATCTCAAAGCTGACAAATCATTCCGGCGGAATCCTCGGAGGAATGAGCGACGGCTCAGACATTGTCCTGCGCGCTGCGTTTAAACCGACACCTTCTATTTCACAAGTACAGCAGACTGTGACAACTACATCTGAGAATATCGATCTTTCGATTCACGGACGCCATGATCCGATCATCGTTCCGCGTGCAGTCGTTGTCGTAGAGTCCATGGTGGCACTCACACTGATCGATCTGTTATTTGCCAACATGAGTTCCAGACTGGATAAGATTCTTTCCTTTTACAAAAGATAAGATCCAAAAGAATCTATAAGCCATTTTTAATAATATTTTTCGTTCGTGTATGATATTCTTTCAGACAATATTGTACGCGAACGTTTTGTCTGTCTTTAGTTTAACAAAATTTTTTTACTTTTCTTTTCATTCTTTCTTAATCTTTTCTGAAATTCTTTTCTAAGTCCCATCACCTGCATAATCTATCAAGGCGGATAACCTTCAACAAAGTCTGTTTTTCTTCATTTTCCGATTGACTATTACCTAAAATAGAGTATAATAATATAGGCACATTTGTTTAGAAATAGTAAACTTTTTGTTTATTTATAATAGTACTTATACGTATGGAAAGGATGTCCGTATATATGAATATAGGCAATAAACTCAGGGAATTGCGCATGGAGAAAGGACTTACGCAGGAAGAACTTGCTGATCGGGCAGAACTTTCGAAGGGATTTATCTCCCAGATAGAAAGAGATCTTACCTCCCCTTCGATTGCAACGCTGGTCGATCTACTGCAATGTCTCGGGACAAATCTGAAAGATTTCTTCTCCGATGACTCCGATGAGCAGATCGTATTTCCTAAAGAAGATTTCTTTGAAAAAACAGACGCGGAACTTCTCAACACCATTGAATGGATCATCCCGAATGCACAGAAGAATATGATGGAACCAATCCGTGTCACCTTACTCCCCGGAGGCTCCACTTACCCGGACAGACCCCACGAGGGAGAGGAATTTGGATATGTCCTTCAAGGAGTGATCCATATCCATCTCGGGCAGCGGGTATACACGGCCAAAAAGGGAGAGACTTTCTATTTTACCCCGAACTGTGAACATTCGATCAGTGCGGGAAAAAAGACTGGTGCAAAATTTATCTGGGTAAGCACACCACCCAGTTTTTAATTATTTCTAATTGTTTTTATGTACAAAACATCTATTTAGCAAAACGAAGGAGGAGTGAGCATATGGCTAACAAATTAATTGATATTGTAAATGTATCAAAATCCTACGGGGACAATCTCGTCCTCGATGAACTCAACTTATACATCAGGGAGAATGAATTTCTGACACTGCTCGGACCGAGTGGATGCGGGAAGACAACTCTGCTCCGCATCCTGGGCGGATTTGAGAGCTGTGATTCCGGACACATTATTTTCGACGGAAAAAATATCAATAATGTCCCGCCAAATAAGCGACAGCTAAACACAGTCTTCCAGAAATATGCTCTGTTTTCCCACATGTCCATTGCAGAAAATATTGCATTTGGACTGAAGATCAAAGGGAAATCAAAAGCATATATCAATGACAAAATCCGCTATGCGCTAAAGCTTGTCAACCTCGATGGTTACGAGAACCGTACTCCGGACTCTTTAAGCGGCGGACAGCAGCAGCGGATCGCTATCGCCCGCGCGATCGTCAATGAGCCAAAAGTGCTCCTGCTCGACGAACCTTTAGGCGCTCTCGACTTGAAATTGAGACAGGATATGCAGTATGAGCTGATCCGTCTGAAAAACGAACTCGGAATTACATTTATCTATGTTACCCACGACCAGGAGGAAGCGCTCACAATGTCCGACACCATCGTCGTGATGAATCAGGGATATATCCAGCAGATCGGTACGCCGGAAGATATCTACAACGAACCGGAAAATGCATTTGTCGCTGACTTCATTGGGGAAAGCAATATTCTTCCGGCTGTCATGGTCGAAGATAAACTGGTAAAAATTCTCGGCGTCAATTTCCCATGTGTTGATGTGGGATTTGGAAAAAACAAACCTGTGGATGCTGTGATCCGCCCGGAAGATATTGATCTTGTAAAACCAGAAGAAGGACTTCTCGAGGGAGTCGTGACACACCTGATCTTCAAAGGCGTTCACTATGAGATGGAAGTTTCCGCAAATAACTTTGACTGGCTTGTACATAGTACAGACATGGTTCCGGTCGGCACGACTGTTGGAATCAAAGTAGACCCATTTGATATCCAGATTATGAAAAAGCCAGAATCTGAAGATGAGGAGGCGGTTCCAGTTGAAGAGTAAAAAATTACTTGCCGGACCGTACTTATTCTGGTCGGTATCTTTTATCATCATCCCGCTTCTGATGATCTTCTATTATGGGCTGACAGATCAGGATGGTGCCTTTACCTTTGCAAACCTTGCAAAGATTACAACGCCGGAGAACTTAAAAGCGCTCGGACTTGCGCTTCTTTTGTCTCTGATCAGTACTTTAATCTGCCTTGTCATGGCATATCCACTGGCGATGATCCTCGCCTCCATGAATGTCAACCAGACAAGCTTTATTGTATTGATCTTCATCCTTCCGATGTGGATGAATTTTTTGCTCCGCACGCTCGCATGGCAGACTTTATTAGAAAAGAATGGTGTGATCAACAGTATTCTGTCGTTTTTCCACCTGCCGCAGCTTGCGATCATCAACACACCTTATGCGATCATTCTTGGTATGGTCTATAACTTTTTGCCATTTATGGTACTTCCGATCTACAACGTGCTCGTAAAGATTGACAAAGATGTGATCAATGCCGCACGAGATCTCGGCGCAAACAACCGTCAGACCTTCTTTAAAATCATACTGCCATTGACCGTTCCGGGAATCATCAGCGGAATTACCATGGTATTTGTTCCGGCGCTCACAACCTTCGTCATCTCCGATCTTCTTGGTGGAAGTAAAATCCTTCTGATTGGAAATGTCATCGAGCAGGAATTTAAACAAGGAAGCAACTGGCATGTCGGCTCCGGACTTTCACTCGTGCTGATGATCTTCATTATTTTAAGTATGGCTCTCATCGCCAAATATGATAAAGACGGGGAGGGAACTGCATTTTGATTAAAAATACATTACAGAAAATCTACCTGGGGCTTATTTTCATTTTACTTTATGCCCCAATCATTACCCTTGTCGTGCTGTCTTTCAACAATTCCAAGACACGCGCCAAATGGGGGGGCTTTACCGGAAAATGGTACGTTGCCCTTTTTCAGAATGAGCAGATTATGAATGCGCTCTACACAACATTGATCATCGCCCTTCTTTCGGCGCTGATTGCCACACTCATCGGAACCGCCGCCGCGATCGGCATTCAGGCAATGCGAAAAAGAGTCCGTACAGCGATGATGGCTGTCACCAATATCCCGATGCTAAATGCAGATATCGTGACTGGAATTTCCTTAATGCTCTTATTTATCGCATTCCGCTTTTCACTTGGATTTGCAACGATCCTCATGGCACACATTACGTTCAACATTCCTTATGTCATCTTAAGTGTCATGCCAAAATTAAAGCAGACAAACCGTCGGACTTATGAAGCTGCACTGGATCTTGGAGCCTCTCCAATCTATGCATTTTTCAAAGTAGTTTTCCCGGATATCCTTCCGGGTGTCTTCTCGGGATTCCTGCTTGCCTTTACGATGTCCCTTGATGATTTTGTCATCACTCACTTTACAAAAGGACCAGGCGTGGACACACTGTCCACAAAAATTTACAGTGAAGTTCGAAAAGGGATCAAACCGGAGATGTATGCGCTTTCGACCTTGTTGTTTGTATCCGTGCTAATCTTGCTGATTCTCGTCAATGTTTCTCCTTCTTCCAAAGAAGGCAGCACCAGAAAATATGTCAGCAAAAAAAGTAAAGCTGCCCGCTTTGTATTCCGGCGCCTCGTTCCTGCAGTTATGGCAATCGTGATCATCGCCGGAGGATTTTTCTACGGTTCAAAGAGATCCGTCAGTGGTGATAATCAGGTAATTGTCTACAACTGGGGAGAATACCTTGACCCGGAAGTAATCACTATGTTTGAGGAAGAAACCGGCATCTCGGTTGTCTATGAAGAATACGAAACAAACGAAATCATGTATCCAAAAGTGCAGTCCGGCGCCATCGCCTACGATGTTGTCTGCCCATCCGACTATATGATCCAGCGCATGATCGAGAATGACTTGCTCGCAGAAATTAATTTTGATCATATTCCAAATATAAAAAACATTGGCACACAGTATATGGAGCAATCCCGCCAGTTTGATGCAGAAAATAAATATTCTGTTCCGTACTGCTGGGGTACTGTCGGAATCCTCTATAACAAAAAAATGGTTAAGGAACCGATCGACAGCTGGTCTGTCCTCTGGGACGAAACATACAAAGACAATATTTTAATGCAGGACAGTGTCCGCGATGCATTTGCTGTTGCTCTGAAATACCTTGGATATTCTTTAAACTCCACAGACCTAGATGAGCTTGAAGCTGCAAAAGCACTGTTGATCGAACAGAAACCGCTTGTGCAGGCATATGTAATTGACCAGGTCCGCGATAAGATGATCGGAAACGAAGCCGCCATTGGTGTTATCTATTCCGGAGAGGCTATTTATACCCAGCTGGAAAATCCGGATCTGGAATATGTGATTCCAAAAGAGGGCTCCAACGTATGGATCGACTCCTGGGTCATTCCAAAAAATGCAAAGCACAAAGAAAATGCAGAGGCATTTATCAACTTCCTCTGCCGTCCAGACATCGCCAAGATGAACTTCGACTACATTACTTACTCAACACCTAACATAGAAGCAAGAAAACTGATCGAAGATCCTGCAATCCGCAACAGCACTATCGCATTTCCGGATGCTTCTGAATTAGAACGGTGTGAGACATTCCAGTTCCTCGGCGACGAGAACGATGTGCTATACAATGAATTATGGAGGGAGATTAAATCAAAATAATGAAACGGACATTTACCTATCCGATCCATCATGAAATGGCCGGCATGACGATCCAGTCTTTCCTAAAGCAACAGCAGTATTCCAGTCAGGTGATCACGCATTTAAAGCGGACACCTGACGGCATCTGCCGAAACGGTGTCTGGGCACGGGTACACGAAGTGCTGCAAAGTGGAGATCTTCTTACGATTTCCATCGTGGAAGAAACTTCCTCAGAGCACATCGTTCCCGTGCCTCTTCCATTTCCAATCGTATACGAGGACGAAGATCTGCTTGTGATCAATAAGCCTTCCGGCATGCCGATTCATCCTTCTCAGGGAAATTATGAGAATACGCTCGCCAATGCTGCTGCTTACTACTTTGCTTCTCAGAACATTCCTTTCACCTACCGCTGTATCAACCGCTTAGACCGGGATACTACCGGGCTTCTGATCATTGCCAAACATATGTACAGCGCTTCTCTTTTGTCCAATATGGTCGCCAGACGAGAGATTCATCGAGAATATCTTGCCGCTGCCACCGGTCTTGTCGAAGAGTCTGGGATGATTGAAGCACCGATTGGGCGGGCAAACGGTTCTACCATCGAGCGCTGTGTCGATTTCGCGCACGGTGATTATGCCTGCACCCATTTTCACCGGCTTGCTTATCAAAATGGGTATTCTCTCGTTTCTCTCAAACTAGAGACCGGGCGCACCCACCAGATCCGTGTTCATATGAAATATATTGGGCATCCGCTTCCGGGAGATTTTCTCTACCATCCAGAGGATCACTGTATAGACCGTCAGGCACTGCACTCTTACCGACTCTCCTTTATCCATCCAATCACAAAACAGTCACTGACCTTCACAGCACCTCTGCCAGAAGATATGCAGGCAATTTTTCAAAAGACCACAACGTAAAAATGAGCGTGACGTAAAATAGATTTCTTATGAAATCCCTTATTTTACGCCACGCTCATTTACTATAGTTCTATCTTTTTTACATATTCCATCTAAGTGGAAAGATCGTCCGTCGTCAGAAAATCAATCTCCTGATTGGTCCACTCTTGCTTTTCCCAGCTTTCATTGTATGTCCAGACGTTGATACTGATTCCCTTGTCTTTTGCATAGGCTACCATATCGCTGCTGATTCTGGATGCTGCAATCCCACTGTGGGACAATTCTGCCATTTGGTCGATTGTTTCCTGCGTCCCTTCCTCCACCAGATATTTGATACGGATAATCTCAGAACATTCCCGGATCTTCTTTAGCTGATCCAGACTGCCGCTTAGACATACCACGGAATCTTCCATCCCAAGTTCCTGTATTTTTTGCACAAGCGAAATAATATCTTCTACAGAAGTAAACTTAAGATCTAACACAGCATTTGCACCACTCTGTCGACATACTTCCAAAAATTCCTCCATGGTCGGCACCCATGCATATGGATATGCCCAACTGTTGCTGCCACTGTCAATTGTCAGCATCTGGATCTCATCTAAGGTCATCTCCGCAATCACTCCGGTTCCATCGGTCATGCGATCTACAGTTGGATCGTGCATACATACAAATGCCCCATCTGCAGTCCGGTGAATATCTGCCTCAATTCCCCATGCACCACTCTGCGCTGCCAGTTCATAGGCAGGAAGCGTATTTTCCGGTGCCTCAGAACTGTACCCACGATGTGCAATGACCTTTGTTCCACTATTTTTTACTGCAAGTTCTGTCGTCTGTTCCAATGCCTGTTCTATATTCCCTCCAAGCAGCGGTACTGCTTTTTCCACTGTAGTTTCCGGAAGTATCCTTGCCTTCAAGTCTAACGTATAGCTTCTACTATACACAAAGATCCCTGCAGCCACACAGAGGATTGCCCCGGCGGTACATCCGAGAAATATCTTCTGCCTCCGCACCTTTCTGCGCCGCAGTTCCTTCATTCGTTTGAGCTTCTGCTCTCTCAATGTATATTCTGACATGACTGTCACCTGCTATACTTGAAAACATCCGCCGCCGACAAATTCTCGAAGAAGCGAGTTTTTCGGAATATTTTCGCTTCCGACACCGACAAAATACTCGAGGAACTTCAGAAGTCTTTTTGCTTCTGTATACTCTTCACACTCTTTGTCGATACCAAATAAAATCGGCTCTGCATACTGCTTTAACACTGCCAGTTCATAAATCAGCGCAGAGTTAAACATAACATCTGCATCTTCCTGATAAGGGAAAATATTTTCCTCCTCCCCGCGTCTGACAGAAGGCCACATCCGGATTGTCTGTTGGGCAGAAGTTCCCCGCGTTCTCGCATCTCTTACCAGTCTGCGGATCAGACGACCGTCTGTCGTAGGAATCCGGTTGTGCTCATCGATATTTAACTGTGTCAATGCACTGATGTAAATTTTAAATTTATTTTCTGCTGCCAGCTTATAAGTCATCGCATCATTCAGACAGTGGATTCCTTCGATGACAAGGACATCATTTGCCCCAAGCTTTTTCGGCTTCGAAATATATTCTCGCTTTCCAGTCTTAAAATTAAATGTCGGAAGCTGTACTTCCTTTCCTTCCAGAAGATCTGTCATGTCTTGATTAAATTTCTCTAGATCAATCGCCTCCAGACATTCAAAATTGTAGTTACCGTTCTCATCCTTCGGCGTCAGTTCCCGGTCTACAAAATAATTGTCAACCGCGATCGGATGCGGCACAAGCCCATTGACTCTGAGCTGTACAGACAGTCTGTGGGAAAAAGTAGTCTTTCCCGAAGAGGACGGCCCTGCGATCAAAATAAAACGCACTTCCGGTCTGGCTGCGATCTGCGCTGCAATCGAGGCAATCTTACTTTCCTGAAGCGCCTCCTGCACAAGCATCTCCTCAAGGATATCCCCCTTTGTGATAATGTCATTCAGCTCTCCGACCGTCTCAATTCCCTGCATATCTCCCCATCTTGTAGATTCCTTCAACACCTGGAATAATTTATTCTGAGGTACAAACGGCGGCACCTCTTTTGGCGCTGACGCTACCGGCATTTGGATAACAAATCCTTCATCATATAAATGCAGTTCAAAATATTTCAAGTATCTTGTGCTCGGAAGCATATACCCATAGTAGTAATCTTCGAACTCATTCAAACTGTACAGATTCACTTTCGATCCTCTCCGATACTCAAAAAGCTTCTCTTTATCCACCATCCCGTACTGGTGAAAAAGCGCTGTGGCATCCGGTGTCGATACACTTCTCTTTTTAATCGGTATGTCTGCTTCTACGATATCCCGCATACGGATTGTCACCCGGTTTAAGAAATCCTGATTGACGACAACATTCCCCTCTACTTTGCAATAATACCCTTTGCTTACAGAATAGAGGATTCTCACTTTATCTATATTTTCATGCCCTGCCACGTTATAAACAGCCTTCACAAGCAAAAGGCTCATACTCCTTCTGTAAGTCTGGTTTCCAATTGCCTCACCGGTTGTGACAAACTTTAATACACAGTCTTTCTTTAACTTTTTCCCAAGCTCCTGAAGACGGTTGTCTACAAAAACAAGCACAATATCATTTTCATACTCTGCCTGAAAATCTTCTGAAATCTTCTCATAAGTTGTCCCCGCTTCATACTGGCGGAGTACCTTCCCAACCTGAACGGTATATCTCTGTTGTTCCACCTGTTTCCCTTCTTTCTTCTCTGTCATCTTACATTCTATGCTACACAACAGAAAACGGATGACTGATCGGAGCACACTTGATATCCAGTTTTTCAAATCTTTCTTCCAAAAACTTTCTCATGTCCTCTATAAAAATATGTTCCATTCCATAATGCCCGGCATCCATGATCGTAAGTCCCTGCGCCTCAGCATCTATTCCAGAATGATGATCAATATCTCCGGTAATCAGCACCTCTGCTTTCTTTCTGATCGCCTCCCCGATTACACTCTTCCCAGATCCTGGGCAGACCGCCACTCTCTGAATTTTTCTGTCCAACTCCCCAAACACTTTTATGTGCGAAAGGGCAAACCGCTCTTTGACAAGTTCACAGCATTCCCTCACAGTCATCGCACTTGCAAACTGCCCGGATTTGCCGATTCCTTTCTCCGGTTCTTTTGGCTCAGTCTGTTCCAATACCTCTATGGACTGTAAGCCTAGACGGTTGGCTGCAAGATCTGCCATCCGCAGTACATCATAGTTCGTATGCATCGCATAATAGGAAATATCGTGCTGCAGCAATTGTACAACACGATTTCCAATAAAATCCTGATCTGAAATTTTCTTTAATCCCTTAAAAATCAATGGATGGTGCGTAATGAGTAAATCTGCCTTCACCCGAACCGCTTCCTGGATTACTTCCTCGGTCACATCCAGCGCAAGATAAACGCTTTTCACCTCTTTGTTGGCTCGTCCGACAAGAAGCCCTACATTATCCCACTCACATGCATACGAAACCGGATATACTTCTTCGATTTTCTCTGTCAATTCCTTACAAAGCATCGCTCTTTCCTCCCGTTTCTTCTATTTCTTTTGCTTTCCCCCAGATTCCCACTGTCCTAAGATTCCTTCTACACATGCAGTCTCCTTCTGCAGTGCTTCTCTTCTCTGGCAAATATGATCACCACTTTTATCGTCCAATTCTCTTAATACCTTTCGCTTCATATCCAGCTCTCTTTGAAGAAAGCTTTGGAGTACCGGATGCCTCTGAGAAAGAAGTTCTTTTCCATAACATGCCTCTTCTTTCGTCAGTGTATACGGACTTCCCGGACACACTTTCATGATCGGATAAAATTTGCCTTCCTCCAGCACCATGTCTTCAGCAAGTATTTCATACCCTTGCTCTGCCAAATATTCCCGGACTTTATAAAGTTCCGACTGGGGCTGTAAGATCAGCGCTTTCAAACTTCTTGCTGTCGCACTGCTCTCCTCCAAGATCTTGATCGTCAATGCTCCGCCCATTCCGGCAATAATCGCACAATCTGCCTCTTCTGCCTTTAGCTCTTTCATCCCGTCAGACCTTCTTGTATCGATCTTTTCAGAAAGCTCTGCCGCCTGAATATGTGCTCTTGCGCGGTCAAGCGGTCCGATATTGATATCCATCGCAACTGCTCTCGGACATCTTCCCTCCTGCACAAGTGCGATTGGAATATACCCGTGGTCTGTTCCGATGTCTGCTACAACCATCCCATCATCCACGAGATCTGCCACAGCACGCAGCCGTTCTGATAATTCTGTCATCACTTTTCCTTCCTCTCTAGTCAAGATAATCTCTCAACTTCCGGCTTCTGCTTGGATGACGAAGCTTTCTCAGCGCTTTTGCCTCAATCTGACGAATTCTCTCTCTTGTGACATCAAATTCTTTTCCAACTTCTTCCAGTGTTCTTGCACGTCCATCATTCATACCAAAACGAAGTCTTAACACTTTCTGCTCTCTGTCTGTCAGTGTACTGAGCACTTCATCCAGCTGTTCCTTCAAAAGGGTTGCTGCGGCAGCCTCTGCCGGAACCGGAACATTATCATCCTGAATGAAATCGCCAAGATGACTGTCTTCTTCCTCACCGATCGGTGTTTCCAAAGATACCGGCTCCTGGGAAATCTTAAGAATTTCTCTGACTCTGTCCACCGGCATATCAAGTTCTTTTGCAATCTCCTCCGGAAGCGGTTCTCTTCCAAGTTCCTGAAGCAGTTGTCTGGATACACGGATCAGTTTATTGATCGTCTCTACCATGTGCACCGGGATACGGATCGTTCTCGCCTGATCTGCAATGGCTCTTGTGATTGCCTGACGGATCCACCATGTCGCATAAGTACTGAATTTAAATCCTTTATTGTAGTCAAATTTCTCTACTGCCTTGATCAGACCGAGATTTCCTTCCTGAATCAAATCCAGGAACAGCATTCCTCTTCCAACGTATCTCTTTGCAATGCTGACAACAAGACGGAGGTTTGCCTCTGCAAGACGCTTTTTCGCATCTTCATCGCCTTCTTCCATTCTTCTTGCAAGTTCGATCTCTTCCTCTGCACTTAACAGCGGTACTTTTCCGATTTCTTTCAGATACATCCGGACCGGATCTTCAATGCTGATTCCATCCGGCACTGAGAGGTCGATTTTCTCCATATCCACCTCATCTTCCTCTGTGAGCATGATCTCGATATCATCGTCGTCCTCATCGCCCTCTCCGATTCTAAGCACATCGATATTGCTCGCCTCAAGCGCCTCAAACACCTTATCCATCTGCTCAGAATCCAGTTCCATATCTGAAAAGAAATCATTGATCTCCTGTAATTCCAGAATGCTTTTCTTCTTTTTCCCAAGTGCAATGAGTTCTTTTACTTTCTCAATCAGTTTTAATGTATTTTCTTCCATTCGTGTCTATCCTCCATAATCTGTTTCTATTTTATCCTTAATTGATGGAAATATGCAGTTTTTGCAGATCCTGCACCGCTCTTTTACTCTCCATCAACCGCTGTAATCCCACAATATCGGTCGGTTCTAAATTTCTTGTCGCCGTCTCGATACTGTTCTCTTTCACACGGATGATTGTCTCTTTGAGTGCTTTCTCCTGCTCACTTTTGGTCGTCAGTTCCCTGATCTTCGTATGGAACAAAGCTGCCACCTCCCGGTGCTCCTCCTCATCTGTGAAGTGGTTCATAATCTTTGCTGGATTGACTTCTCCTTTCTCATACTGCTCATAGAGCAGTAAAGCAACGGTCCGGTAAAGCTCCGTAGTAAAATCTTCCGGCATAATGTATTTCCGAATCATTCCAAACAGAGATTCATCTTCGATCATCCATGTAAGCAGAATCTTTTGCGACTGAAGCATGCCATCTTCTTTTTGCTGTTCTTTTGCATGTGTCGTCCGCGGTCTTGCCACCGGTGACGCCATCCCCGACTGCACCGCCGCTTTCGCCACTAATTTCCGCAGACTATCATATCCGATATGGTAAGCTTCTGCCACGGCATCGATATAGTTGTTGCGCTCAATTTCCTCTTCGAACTGCGCCAGCCTCTTTGCCGCCTCATAGTAGAACTCTGTCTTTCCTTCCGGAGTATGCATATCATACTGTCGCTCCAAAATCTCCAGGCTGAACATAAATCCATTGCGTGCCTTTCCAATCCGCTGTTCAAATGCTTCTGCACCAAGATTTTTAATAAATTCATCGGGATCTTTATATGGGTCCATACGGATCACTTTTGCACTGATCCCGGCTTCCTTTAAGATCGGCACTGCCCTAAGAGCTGCTTTCGTACCAGCCTCATCACTGTCGTAAGTCAGATAGACTTCACTGACATACCGCTTGATCAGAGAGGCATGTCCCGCTGTCAGCGCTGTTCCAAGCGAGGCAACCGCATTGGTAAATCCTGCCTGGTGAAGTGAGATCACATCCATATAGCCCTCGCAGATCAGAAAATATGGTTTTCGCGATGTGCGCGCCCGATGCAATCCATAAAGATTCCGGCTCTTATCAAAGATCAACGTCTCCGGCGAGTTGAGATATTTCGGTTTCCCATCCCCCATGACTCTCCCGCCAAAACCGATGACACGGTTGTTCGCATCCATGATCGGAAACATGACACGGTTCCAAAATTTATCATAGATTCCGTGTTTCTCATCCGTATTGATCAATCCCGCCTGCCGGATCAAATCGTCTGAATATCCTTTTTCTCTGAGAAATTTATACAGATCATCGCTGTATTTATTGGAATATCCAAGTCCGAACTGTGTGATCGTTATATCGGTAAGCCCTCTGTCTGTCAGATAACGGTAAGCATGTTCTCCGTTTTTCCCTTTTAACTGTGAGTAAAAATACCGTGCCGCAAGCTTATTCATCTCCAAAAGTGTATTCTTTAGGTTCGCTTTCTCTTTTGCTTCCTTGGAGTATTCCATTGCCGGAAGTTCCACTCCCGCGCGCTCCGCAAGCATTTTTAATGCTTCCACAAACGAGTAATTCTCATATTCCATAATAAATGTAAAGACATTGCCCCCTGCCCCACAGCCGAAGCAGTAGTACATCTGTTTATCCCTGCTCACAGAAAACGACGGGGACTTCTCACTGTGAAATGGACAAAGTCCAAAATAAGAACTTCCCTTTTTCTGCAATTTCACATAGCCGGAAATCACATCTACGATATCATTTTTCATGCGGACTTCTTCCACGATGTCTTCTGAATAATACATGATTTCCCCCTTTCCAAAACTGTCTCAAAATCCTTACGTTATAAATATTCGACAAAACTTTCTCATTTCCTTTAAATTTTCCAAGATTCTGGAATAAAAATTTCCTGATACTGCTTTACGGCATATAAATCAGTCATACCCGCAATAAAATCACAGACATTTTGCTCTTTCTTGCCTTCTCCTCGTTCGATTCTGTCTCTATATTTTGCCGGTAGTTCTGAAATATGCTCTATGTAATACATATAGAGCTGCTCCACAAGGTGTACTGCTTTCTTCTCCTCTGCTTTTGCTCTGGAATTCTGATAGACTTCCGCAAACATAAACTTCCGAAGCTCCGCAGTTGCCTCCCCAATCTCCGGTGACATCCTAATCTCCGGGCAGTCCATACTCTGCGTGATCACGTCATGGATCATTGCATTCATCCTCTGTCTCGGTGAGGCTCCGAGTGTCTTGCGAAGCTCCTTTGGGATTCTCTCCTCTGTCAGAATTCCTCCGCGGATCGCATCGTCTGTATCGTGTGCGATGTAGGCTATTTTATCTGACAATCTGACAATCTGACCCTCCAAAGTGGATGGTCGTCCTGCAGTCTTATGATTTAAGATGCCATCCCTCACTTCCTTTGTAAGATTAAGGCCTTGTCCTTGATTTTCCAACACTTCCACGACCCGGACACTCTGCTCATTGTGTCGGAACCCGTTCGGGCACACGCGGTTCAGCGCCCGCTCTCCGGCATGTCCATATGGCGTGTGTCCAAGATCATGTCCAAGCGCGATCGCCTCCGTCAGGTCTTCATTGAGCCGCAGTGCCTTGGCGATCGTCCGGGCATTCTGTGATACTTCCAACGTATGTGTCAGCCTCGTCCGATAATGATCTCCTTTCGGCATCAAAAATACCTGCGTCTTCTGCTTCAGTCGCCGAAACGCCTTACAATGTAAGATCCGATCCCGGTCTCTTTGATACACTGGACGGATATCGCATGGAATCTCCTCTCTGTCACGGCCTTTGGAGTTTACACTCATCGCTGCATAAGGACTTAAATATTCTAGTTCTCTTTGTTCCATCTGCTCCCTGATCGTCATCTGTCCACCTTCTTATCTGCTTTCTAATCTTTTCTCGATTGCTTCGATCACTGCCTCCAGCACTTTGATCCTCGCATAGTATTTACAGTTTCCTTCCACGATCACCCAAGGTGCTTCCGGCGTAGATGTACGGATCAGCATCTCATTAACCGCCTCCTCATAGGCATCCCATTTGTCTCTGTTGCGCCAGTCTTCCTCCGTGATCTTCCACTGCTTTTCCGGATTTTTCTGCCGCTCTTCAAACCGCTTTCTCTGTTCCTCTTTGTCAATCTGCATCCAAAACTTCAGTACGATCGCACCGGACTGTACAAACTGTGCCTCCATGTCATTGATCTCTTTGAATGCTCTCTGCCACTCCTTCTTCGTGCAGAACCCTTCAATCCGCTCTACCATCACCCTTCCATACCATGTCCGATCATATACCGCCACATGTCCTTTCTTCGGCACATTCTTCCAGAATCGCCATAGATAATGGTGCGCCTTCTCATAGTCATTTGGTGCAGCGGTCGTATTCACTGTAAATCCTCTCGGATCCATTTTTTCCGTCAGGCGTTTGATCGCCCCTCCTTTTCCTCCGGCATCCCATCCTTCAAATCCGATGATCACTGGAATCTGTCTACGGTACAGTTCTCCGTGCAACTTCCTGATTTTCTTTTGCAGTTTCTTTTTCTTCTTATGGTATTCTTTCTCCGTATAGCTTTTTGTCAGATCCACTTTCGCAAGCACCGATTCCTCTAACTCTCGGTTTTCCCACGTTTCTGTCTCTTCCGTCTCTTGTGAAATTTCTCGCCCGGCTTCCGCCCTCTTCTCGGCAACCGCTTCCTTGAGCGCTTCGATCACAGTCGTGTAGATCTTGACCGTTGCGAATCTGCGGTCTGTCGCCTCCACGATCGTCCACGGTGCGTAGTCTGTATCCGTTCTCTGCAGCGCCTCCTCGATCATTCGGACATAGCTATCATACTTTTCATTTTTCTCCCAATCTTCCTGTGAGACCCTCCATGCAGTCTCCTTTGACTCCAGAAGTTTGTCAAACCGCTTTTTCTGTTCTTTCTGATCGATTGCGAGAAACAATTTGATCATCACAGTTCCACTGGCGGTCAACTGTTCTTCAAAAGAACAGATTGCCGCATAGGAATCTTCCAGCTCCTCCTTCTCTGTGTTCCCCGAAAAACGATCTGCAAGTACTCTCCGGTACCAACTCGTATCGTAAATCGCAATCTTTCCATTTTCCGGTGTCTTGATCCAGAACCTTCGAAGGAATGGATATTTCTGTTCTTCCTCTGTCTCTCCAGTGATTGCATGAACACGGAACCCTCTTGGATCCAGCGCCTGTATAAGTTTTCCAATCTGGACGCCCTTCCCCGACGCTCCGAATCCTTCCAGTACGATCATCACAGGAATCTTATATGCATGGCATTCCCTCTGTAACCTGCCAAGTTCCAGTTCCAGTGCTTCCATCTTCTCGCGGTAGGATTGTTTTTCCAGTTTCTTTGTCAAATCAATTTTCTCCAACATACAAGCTTCCTCCTCATACTGTTATTTATTTGTACTGTGCAGACAGATTATTCAGAAAAAGAAGCGAAAAGGAACTATACATCTCTGTACAATTCCTTTCTCTTTCACTCCTCTCTTCCCATCATCTGCCACGAGCCTTTATCACAGTTTTTTGTTCTGTAATATGATAAAAAGGCATTTACAGCTACCTGTAAATGCCTGACATGCAGGAGATGGGACTTGAACCCACACGATCGCATTGATCACAAGATCCTTAGTCTTGCTCGTCTGCCAGTTCCGACACTCCTGCATCTCGCATATGTATTCACTTTTGAGCAATCTCATACGCTCCGAACGTACCCCGGTCACTTGAAACAGCAATGCAGGAGATGGGACTTGAACCCACACGATCGCATTGATCACAAGATCCTTAGTCTTGCTCGTCTGCCAATTCCGACACTCCTGCATGTCAACTTCTCTATGTCCGTCGTACAAACGATATATTACCATCCATCAGAACAAATGTCAACACTTTTTTCAATTTTTTATTCAATTTAAGTAATTTCTCCTTTTCCTCTGATGTACATCCAGCTTTCCCTCCTTTTTGCAGACTTTGCTCCAAACACTCGATTACGAAAATAGTCGCAAAAATTTTTTTATTTTTCATCCCCCTCTTTACAACAAAACAATGTTATGTTAATATCTACTCATAGTAAAACAATGTTTTATTAAAATCTTTTTAGTAACACATTATTTTATTAAATTTTTGATATAACTGATTCTAACAGGAGGTGCTATATGGACATTTCTCAAAAAGAGCTTTCAAAAAAAGACCTTTTAAAAACAACCGGAATTTCCTACGGACAGCTCTATCGCTGGAAACGGGAAGGCCTGATTCCAGAAGAATGGTTCGTGAAAAGACCCAGTCCGACCGGTCAGGAGACTTTCTTTCCAAAAGAACAGATTTTAAAACGAGTGCAGGCAATCCAGACTTTGAAAGACCGCTACTCTCTCGAGGAACTTGCAAAGCTTCTCTCCCCGGAAATTACAAACCGTGTTTTCACAGAAGAGGAACTAGAATGTTTCACAGAGATTGATATCCGTGTTGCAGCAGATTTCATGGACGTTCTTAACAAAGATACCTTTACCTTTATCGAAGTACTCGTGATGATCACCCTTTGCAGGTGGAAGGAACAAAATCTGATCCAGGAACAAGAACTATACGATCTGATTCCAAATGTAGCCACGACTGCCGCAAATATCACAGAGATTAAGACCTTTTTTCTGCTTCTTGCGGTAAATGAAGCACATTATGGTCTGTTTCTTCTCAATCCTTCCCCGGAAGGATCACTCTTGCTTGACGAGCGGATCAAAGTCGTCTGCCAGATTTCTCTCCAGGAACTCTGCCATGAGATCAAACTCAAATACAAAGACACCTTTTCTTTTACATTCGATGAAGAGACTGTCAAAAATAGTTAAATTTTTTATCACTTTTCAACATCATTTTTCAAGCAGTATTTAACGCTGCTCAAAGAAGGAGGAAATTTTTATGAAGACGGATACTAAAATCAGCGGTTCCGGAAAAATCGGACAGGGAGAATATAACTTGATCAAGATCAGCGGCAGCGGCGCAATTGAAGGCCCGGTGACCTTTGAAACTTTCAAAGTCAGCGGCTCCTGTAAAGTATGTCCGAATGCGGCACTGGAAGGAAATGAGATGCATATCAGCGGATCCATTCATTCTCAAAGTGAAATTAAGGTAAATACACTGCATGTCAGCGGTTCTCTTCATTCTGAAAACGATATGAAAATCCGTTCTCTCAAAGCCAGTGGTTCCTGCCACCTGCAAGGGAAAATTTATGCAGATGAAATTTATGTTTCTGGTTCTTTGAAAAGCTCAGAAGAAGTCAATGCTGATATCGTCGAGATTCGTGGCATGGCAACTTTAAATGACTTGTTCGGAGAACAGATTACTTTTATTCCCGAAAACTGCAACAGCTTTAACTTCTTTCGTTTTGCAAAACATCGGAAACTCAGCAACGTAAAAAATATTGAGTGTACAACCCTGGAAGCCGGATGTCTGCAGTGTGACACGATCAGCGCTGAAAATATTCTCCTGACAGACGGCTGTGTCGTAAATCATATCCAGTGCGACGGTACACTTTCCTATGACAGCACTTGTCAGATTGGCACTGTGGAAGGAAACTGTGCACAGAAATTATTATCCTAATCCAGTATCACACCCGCTATCTCTACAGAAAAACTTTTTATCCCAGCGCTTGACAAAAAGCCAAAACAAGCCTTACAGGGAAGCAATCTCTTCCTCTGCAAGGCTTGTTTTTACTTACTTTTCTCTACAATGTATTCAGTTCTTCTGCTACCTGATGCAGATTTTCCCGAATTGAAATTTTCTGCGGACAGACTTTCTCACATTTTCCGCATCGGATACAATGATCTGCCTTCGCTTTTTCATCCATTCCAGACCATTTTTTCTTCGTCTGTTCTGTATTCTGGTATACTGCCTGATCGTTCCAGATTCTGAAATTTCCCGGAATATCTACTCCCGCCGGACATGGCATACAGTAAGCACAACCGGTGCATCCGTTCTTCACACGCGATTTCAAAGTATCCGCTGTGTTCTCGATCAACTTCTGTTCCTTCTCTGATAACGGCTCAAATGTCTCAAAAATACTAAGATTATCTTCCACTTGTCCCATCGTACTCATACCGCTTAAGATGACTTTTACATTTGGAAGTGTTCCGACAAATCGAAGCGCCCACGATGCAATACTTGCCTGTGCCCGCTCCTTTGTCAACTGTTCTTCAATCTCTGTCGGAAGGGATGCAAGCATTCCTCCTTTGACCGGTTCCATAACAATGACCGGAATGCCTTTCTCCTCTGCCAAATGATATCCTTTCAGTCCAGCCTGGATTTCTGTATCCATATAATTGAGCTGAATCTGGCAAAAATCCCATGGATAATAATTTAGAATCTCCTCAAATACTTCATAATCATCATGGAAGGAAAATCCAAGATAACGGATCTTTCCTGCCGCACGCATTTCTTCCAGATATGGTACGATCCCAAGTGCTTTTACCTTCTCAAATTTTGCACGGTCAAGCGCATGAAGCAGATAAAAATCTACATAATCTTTGTGCAGACGTTCCATCTGTTCCTCAAAAACCTTTTTCGCATCCTCCAGTGTATCCAGCTTCCAGATTGGCAGCTTTGTCGCAAGATAGTAAGAATCACGGTCATATTTTTCCAGCACTCTCCCCACGAAAGGTTCACTGTCCCCATTGTGATACGGATATGCTGTATCAATGTAATTGACACCCGCTGCGATTGCCCGGTCGATCATGTTCTCTGCTTCTGCCTCGTCAATCTTCTGATCCGCTGTCAATGGAAATCTCATACATCCAAATCCAAGAAGTGACGTTTGGATCCCCAATTTTTCAAATGCTCTTTTTTCCATAAAAATCCCTTCCTTTTCTACTGCTGTATATCATTACTGTTATTCTTTTGCCCTGACTGCCCAGCGCATTTTAGTAGAACGAGCGCGGCTGTTCCTTGTACACTCCTCCGCTGAAGGACGGATGACATCCTGAGCGATCTCGCTGTAAATCCCTGCTCGCTTCAGCTCTTTGAAAGCCTTCTTTACGATCCGGTCTTCCCCTGAATGAAATGTAAGGATCGCCACTCTTCCGCCCGGTGCCAGTGCCGCCGGCAATTTCTCCATAAATGCATAGAGTACCTCAAATTCACTGTTCACATCAATCCGAAGCGCCTGAAATGTTCTCTGGCACGATTTCTTTACCGCTTCTTTCTGCTCCCGCTCCGGCAGGAAAGATAACGCCTCTTCAATCGCTTTCTGAAGTTGGATCGTCGTCTCCACCGGCTCTCCTTTTCTTAACTTCTCCATCACTGTGACCGCAATCTCCTCTGCATAAGGCTCATCGGAATTTTCCCACAACATTCCTGCCAGTTCTTCTTCTGTCACCTCTTTGAGACGCTCCGCAGCCGATACCCCTTTCTGTGGATTCAGCCGAAGGTCAAGCGGTCCTTCCTTCTTATAGGTAAATCCTCTCTCCGGATTGTCAATCTGCATAGAAGACACTCCAAGATCTGCGAGGACGAAATCAAACGGCCCTGCTTCTCTGGCAATCTGATCAATGTCCGCGAAATTCATCTGCCGGATAGTCAAAATCTCTTCTCCATATCCCGCTTTCTCCAATCTCTCTTTTGTCTTGACCGACTCAATCGGATCTACATCAAGCGCATATAGATGCCCCTGTCCCTGCAGACACTTTAACATTTCCTTTGTATGTCCACCATATCCCAGTGTGGCATCCAGTCCTTTCTGCCCCGGCTGGATCTGGAGAAAATCCAAGATCTCCTTCACACAGATAGAAATGTGCATCCCGACCGGAGTCCCTCCTTTTTGAATGACTTTCTCGATCGTCTCCGGATATTTCTCCGGCTGAAGCTCCTTATATTTCTCCTGATAGCTGCGCGGATGTGTCCCCTTATATCGAACGCGGCGCTTATGTTGCTTTTGTTCTGTCTGATTCTTCGACACAGTAGTCTCTGCCTGAATCTCCTCCAGAGATTCTCTGTCATTTCTATCCTGGTCTTTCATATCCTACCTTCTCTTCCTTTTTGTTTTTCCAATAGCAGCTGCAGCGCAATCTTTTTACTGGATTTCTAGCACCTGATAATCTTTCGCTTCGACAGCCTCTTTTAAAATATCAGACGACACATCTCCACTCAAAGTCACAACTGCAGTACCTGTTTCATGACTTACAACCGCTTCCTCTACTCCCTGGATCGCCTCCAGTGTCTTTTTCACTGTCGCCTCACAATGTCCGCACATCATTCCTTCGATTTTCATTGTTTTCTGCATGGTCAATTCCTCCTCTTTTCTCTGTCTTTTATGTCTGTTTCTCTTTTTATCTTTTCTGGCATCTTCCAAATGGAACAAATTCAGCCGGAGCGCATTCATCACGACGCAGAAGCTGGAAAGACTCATCGCCGCAGCTCCGAACATCGGATTTAGCTTCCATCCAAACAGCGGATACCATACACCTGCTGCGAGAGGAATTCCGATCACATTATAGAAAAATGCCCAGAATAGATTCTCATGAATATTTCTCAATGTTGCTCTGCTAAGCCGGATTGCTGCCGGAACATCACTCAGTCTGCTCTTCATCAGCACCACATCTGCCGCATCAATTGCCACATCTGTTCCTGCGCCGATCGCCATTCCGATATCCGCTCTCGTAAGCGCCGGAGCATCATTGATCCCATCTCCTACCATAGCAACTTTTCCATTCTTTTTCAATGCTCGAATGGTACTTTCTTTTCCTTCCGGCAAAACTCCTGCAATGACTTCATCCACACCGGCCTGTTTCCCGATCGCCTTGGCAGTCCGTTCATTGTCTCCAGTCAGCATGACAACATGGATTCCCATGTTCTGTAATTCCCGAATTGCCTGCGGGCTGTCTTCCTTGATTACATCTGCTACCGCGACCACTCCTGCTAACTTTCCTTCTTTTGTAAAGAATAACGGTGTTTTTCCTTCCTCTGCAAACGCTTCTGCCGTCTGTTTTATCTGCACCGGCACGTCTGCCTGCTCTCGGATAAAATTCAGATTCCCTCCGGCAAGCGGCACTCCTTCCCATATTCCAGTCAATCCATTCCCCGGCACTGCCTGAAATTCTTTGACCGAAACCGTTTCCACTGTACCCTCTTCCTGTGCTCTCTGCACGATTGCATGTGCCAGTGGATGTTCGCTTTTTTGTTCCAGTGCATAGGCAATCTGAAGAAGTTCTTTCTCTGTCACCCCATCTGCCGGAAGAAGATCTGTCACCTCTGGTTTTCCACTTGTGATTGTTCCAGTCTTATCCAGTGCGACAATTTCTGTTTTCCCGGTCTCTTCCAGAGAAACTGCCGTTTTAAACAAAATTCCATGCTTTGCACCCATTCCGTTTCCGACCATGATCGCCACCGGAGTCGCAAGGCCAAGCGCACATGGGCAGCTGATGACAAGCACTGCGATTCCCCTTGCCAGTGCAAAGCCAACACTCTGTCCTGCCAAAAGCCATACAACGACAGTGATCGCCGCAATCGCCATGACGATCGGGACAAACACGCCCGACACTTTATCCGCTACTTTGGCGATCGGAGCCTTTGTCGCTGCCGCATCACTGACCATCTGAATGATCTGGGAAAGCGTCGTATCTTCTCCGACTCTTGTGGCCTCACATTTCAGGAAACCAGACTGATTCATCGTCGCAGCAGACACCAAATCTCCTTCTTTTTTATCTGCCGGGATGCTTTCTCCTGTGAGCGCCGCCTCATTCACCGCACTGTTCCCTTCAAGCACGATCCCATCTACCGGTATATTTTCACCAGGTCTTACAAGAAATACATCTCCCTTTTTTACTTGTTCAATGGAAACCGTTTCTTCTGTTCCGTTGCGCAGCACAACTGCATGTTTCGGTGCAAGGCGCATCAGCCCTTTGAGTGCGTCTGTAGTCTTCCCTTTGGATCTGGCCTCAAGCATCTTTCCGACTGTGATGAGCGCCAGGATCATTGCTGCTGACTCAAAGTAAAATTCATGCATGTACCCCATCACCTGCTCCATATCTCCACGGAGCTGCGCCTCTGTCATCGCAAAGAGTGCATAGGTACTATACACAAATGAAGCACCGGAGCCGAGTGCCACAAGTGTATCCATATTCGGAGCCAGATGCCACAATCCTTTGAATCCACTGACAAAAAACTTCTGATTGACAATCATGACCGCAATCGTAAGCAGCATCTGGAGCAGTCCCATCGCCACATGATTCTCTGCCAGTATTTTCGGAACCGGCCATCCCCACATCATATGCCCCATCGAAAAGTACATCAGCACTACAAGAAATCCTAAGGATGCAATCAACCTTCTCTTTAAAACAGGTGTTTCCCTGTCTTTTAGCAGTTCTTCCTCCTTGTTTTTCGCTATCCCATTTGCTCCCTCTTTGCCATCTTGCTGTTTCCCGTTCTTTGTTGCTGCGCCATATCCTGCTGCCTCCACCGCCGCAATCACAGCAGCCGGATCTGCACTTCCTTCCACTCCCATGGAGTTTGTCAAAAGACTCACCGAACACGCTGTTACTCCGGGTACTTTCGCCACTGCCTTCTCTACCCGCGCACTGCACGCTGCACAGCTCATTCCTGTGACCGTGTATTGTTCCATTCTCTGCCCTCCTACTTCATAAGCTTCTGCAGTACCCCTACAAGCTCATCAATCGTCTCTTCTTTTCCTTCTCTGATATCTTCCGCCACACAACTGCGGATATGATTTGCAAGAAGCACTTTGTTAAAACTATTCAGCGCTGCGTTGACCGCCGATACTTGAATCAAAATATCTGTACAGTAGACATCTTCCTCTACCATTCGCTTGATTCCCCGTACCTGTCCTTCAATTCTGCTTAACCGATTGATCAGGTCACGATATTCCTTCTCTGCACGTTCTTTCTTTTTATGACAACATTCTTTGTTTTCTTCCATTATGATATCTCCTTTCCCACTGAAGTCCACACTTTTAACCATTATCTTTTTCCTTTCTCGTAGGCATTGATAAAAGTACTTAGCTGTACCTTTACACTAGCAGTATATACCCTTGCAGGGTATATTTCAAGTATTTTTTCTTTCTGTTCCAAAAACAAATGTAAAACTAAGGACACCAAACGGTGTCCTTACAGTTTTATCTGTTCAGTTATTTAAGAAACCAGAATCAGTCCTCTTTTGAAAGACTATCATTTATTTGCCCGCTTCCTTATCTTTCGGCAAGATCACATTTAATAAAATAGCAGCGATGGTCGTCACAACAACCGGAGATTTTCCAAATACTGTTGTGACCCATGCCGGAAGCTGTGCCAGCGCATCCGAGCACTGTGTGATTCCCATACCGAGTGCAACCGAAAGTCCTACGATCGAAGTATTGCGATAGGTCAGCGGCTGCTGTACCACTAACTTGATTCCGGTCATGGCGATGGACGCAAATACCGAAATGGTCGCTCCTCCAAGTACACACTGCGGAATCGTTGTAAGAAGCGCCGAGAACTTTGGAACAAATCCTGCCAGCAGGATAATCCCTGCTGCAAGTCCTAACACTACACGGTTTACTACCTTCGTTGTTGCCACGATTCCAACATTCTGGCTGAACGTCGCAGTTGGCAACCCTCCAAAGAAAGAACCTAAAATATTCGTAATTCCATATCCAATGATTCCCCCTGAAAGCTCCTTGTCTGTAGGTTCTCTGTCCAATCCTCCTCCACTTGTGGCAGAAAGATCTCCGATGGCCTGCACTGAGTTGATAATGAAAAGAATCACCAGAGTCATAACTGCCGACGCTTCAAATTTCATTCCAAAATACATCGGTCTTGGAATCTGAAAAATCCCTGCACCCTGCACTGCTGAAAAATCAATCATACCAAAAAATCCGGATATGATATATCCGACAAGCATTCCGATCAGAATGGATGCCAGCTTCAGGATTCCTTTTGCAAAATGATTAAGTGCTACAACCACAGCCAGTGTAAGAAATGCCACAAGCCAGTTCTGCCATGCCCCATAGTTTGGGGAAGACTGTCCGCCCGCCATGTATTTCACTGCAGTCGGATAGAGCGACAGACCGATTGTAAAGACAACCGTTCCGGTGATCAAAGGCGGGAACAACTTCCTTAATTTTGTCACAAAGATTCCAACAAAGATGGCCACAACTCCTCCGATCAACTGTGCTCCAAGAATCGTAGCAATATCAAAATTACCAACGATCGCCTGCATACTTGGCAGATAAGCAAAACTCACCCCCATAATCACCGGAAGTCCTGAACCAATTCTGCCTCCAAGCGGGAACAGCTGAATCAGTGTGGAAACCGCCGCGATGAACAATGCTGCCTGGACAAAGATTACTTTGTCACCCTCATTTAGCCCTGCCATCTCTGCAATCACGATGGCCGGTGTCACACACCCTACGATCATCGCTACTACGTGCTGAAGCGCAAGCGGAAACGCCTGTGTCAATTTCGGAACACCGTTCAGCTCAAATACAGATGCGTACTTCTTTTCTGTTTTCATTTGTAGTTTTCTCCTTCCATTCGCTTACAAACGTGCTTTTCAACCCTTCTTACGACAGGTTTTGACAGGCAAAATAGCTCTGATTTTTTCACCCATACAGCAACTTAGAGCGTACCCGGATATCCGGGCGCGCTCCGTAAGCATGAATGCTGTTTCTTTTTTTATTTCCATTATAAAAATACGCCATGCAGTTGTCAATGTTCCTTTTTCATATTTTACATATTTTCAGCTCCATTATCCTTTGGATCTTTCATCTGTATTTTTCTGTTTTGCATTCTGAAGTGCGCTAAGTAGTTCCTCATATACTTTGGCAAACAACTCCGGACTATCTTTGTATGTATAATTATTTGTAAAAACGCTTCCCAGCAGTCTGTCATGAGCTGTTTCATCTACTTTCCTTAACATCTGCCACAATGCAGCATCTTCTGCACCACGCCGCTGTGCCTCCAGACGCATTCCCATCCTTGGTCCTTCCTCCCCAGGATAGATGAGGAAAGAATCTCCACACGGAAAATTCGTGCCGATTCCCGTATGGTTCGGGCAACTCGTTCCCTCATAGGGATTCATCTCCCCTGGAAATTGATTCAGTCCCCAGTGAAGGAATCCGGAAATCCGATTTTTTGCGCATCCCCAGAACAGCATTCTGCCTTTGAGCAATGCAAAATCGAGAAATCTGTTCAGCCAATGTCCTTCCGGTCCACAGCAGACATACGTCCATACAGTTTCTCCAAGACGGATCAATGTGTCAAACTCTTCCTTTTTCTTCTCATATCCGGCAGTACCCGGAACCCAGATATCAATTCCACCTCTGAATTCTGCCGAATCCACTGCTTCAATGATCCGGATCCCCGGAATATATTTTCTTAAAATTCCGGCTGCAAGATAATACTGTCTCTTGCGTGCTTCCAATACTTCCTGCGTCTGATAATGAATGTCTGGTTCATCGTGGATATGGAACAATACTCGTTTCTCCCATCCATGTTTTGTCAGATAGTTTGCAAGACTTTTTACAAAGGTCACCGTCAGTTCATACCCTTCCAGTGTCTCAAATGGAACCTCTTTCGCCATCGCACATGTAAAATGTTCTGTATACATATCCGGCATGCCATCCGACTTTTTCCCTCGATCAAGCAGCACTCCAAGTTCCATATACTGCATTCCCGCTTCAAAAAACGCTTCAATCTCTGGTGTCAGATATTCAAAATCAAACTGATACGGCTTTCTTGCAGTCACACACTTCTCATCCAACTGAATAAAAAACACATTCTGGTGCATCCGCCGCATCGTCTGAATATATTTTCGAAGCATTTGCAAATACTCTTCCGAGCCTTTTTCCACCCCATGGAAACGGCAGATTGCCTCCTCGGAAAACCAGTTCGTGACCCAAAATGTATTTTCCGGTATCCTCACATCATAGATCTGCACAGTGACTCGAAGCTGATAGATTCCTTCTGCCATCTTTGCCGTCACCACGACGGAATATTCTCCTGCTTCCAGCTCTTTCTCCGGACAGATGCAAAAGTAAACTGCCGCTCTTCTGTCATTTTCACTTTTCCTCGCCGGAATCTTCCCGGTCTGCTGTTCTTTCAGGCAATCATAGACGAAAAACGGCGCCTTTCTTGTTGCATAAGCCGGTGTTTCTTTCTGCTCCTCCACAAGTATCATCGCTCCGCCTTGATTTTCTCCATCTCCGGTATTGTATTCCACCGGCACTGCAATCATTTCATACCACTCTGCATAAAATCCATCACCTTCGAAATCCATCTGGATCTCATCACCTGTCGTATCCAGCAAAAGCTGAATTCCCTGCTTTCCATTTTTGGGCATTACCACCCGGATAGACTCCGGCAGTGTCTCTGAGACACTATCCGGATATAAAAATTCTTCCTTTTCTGTCAGGACACCCTGATATTTCTTATCCATTTTTCTCTTTCCTGCTCCTTATCTGTCTCAATTTTTTGCCTTTTACTGAACAGGTACAAACGTCCACTCATCGTTTGCATCCTCGTTTTTCTCATAACTCCACTGGACAATCGGTGCACCTTCTTCCAAAGAAGCGTTTTCTACACACAATGCTTTTCCACTAAGCGCCGACATCAGTTTCCATGTCCCGCTCTCTGTTGGAACCAGATACCATCTCTGATTAGTTCCTCCGTGATAAGGATATGCCACGACCGGATTCCCATTTGATGTCACTCCGGAATCCGCAGTCAGATCCACATAGGTTCCATCTGCCATATTCTGTATACTCCATGTCTGATCTGCATTCTGCGTCAATGTCCACTTGGTACTGTCACTTCCACTCTCTGCCGAAGATTGTCTCAACTGAATTCCTTTCTGATCGCCGGAAAGATCCAGCACTTTTTTGCTTTCCTGATTGACGATCTGATAGGTTCCACTTTCCGGAAGCCCTGCAAAATCACTGTCATAGTAAGTTCTTACATAATCTACGAGAAATTCTCCCGGAAGATACTGTTCCTCTGGTGCACCCAGATGTCCCTCCAAACTGAGCACCATGTGGCGGGAAAGTTCTACAAAAGAATCCTCTCTGCTTGTCTTCTCCCATGCAAGCTGTCCGTCAAAATAGAACCGCATCTTTCCCTCTCTCCGCTCAAGTGCATAGGTATGATAGTCTGCACTGATATCTTCCAGGCCAGTCTTCCACCCATTTGTACCTCTCTGTAGATGGAGAGACGGACTCTGGTTCCACGTATGAATCGTACTTGTCATTTTTGTATAATCAAATGTTTCCATAATATCAATTTCCGGATTCGGATTCAGCTCAAAGCTCAATGGGGAAGACTGCATCCAGATTGCACTGAGTACATTCGCCTTTTTGTCTAATGCTTTCGCACGTACTTCTACATAGCTTGCAGTTCCCGGAACATCGAATTTTGATTCCACCGCTCCTGCCGTATAAGCCTTTCCGTTATAGTCCTGCTTTTTCGCTGTGAGTACAAGATTTCCATCTCGCACAGATACATTTTCCGGACAAAACGCAAGATCTGTTGTGACATCATACCAGATTCCGTTCGTCCATTTGTTCTCATCCAGACCGTCTCCATCAAACTCATCGGAAGAAGCCGGAAGCAACGTCCAGTTTCCTCCTTCCGGCGGCGCTGCCTGCACTTCTGCTCCTCCAAATCCATATGCAATTCCACAAGCTCCCACAGCGATTGCTGCAATTTTCTTGAATTCACTTCTTTTCTTATACATATGACGTCCCCTTTCTCATACGAAAATACTAGAACTATTATCCTTTCACACCAGATGCGACAATACTTTGTTTTAACTGTTTTGAGAACAAAATCGAAAGCAGGATCACCGGCGTGATCGTCACGACCGCAAGTCCCATCAGCGCATTTTGTTTTGTCGCCACGTTGTTAGAAATATTATACAGTGCCACGTTTAATGTCCAAAGTTTCTGATCTTCTGTGACCAGCCATGCCCAGAAGAAATCATTCCAGTTTCCAATAAAGGTCTGCAGCGCAATGAGCGAAATGATCGGCTTAGACAGTGGCATACAGATTCTTGTATAGAGGTAGAAGCTTCCCGCGCCGTCAAGCTCTGCCGCCTCAAAATAGCTTCCCGGAATCTGATCAAAAAATCCTTTGTACAGGTACACATAAAATCCATACGGGTACAAGAACGGAAGGAGCAACGCTGCATAGTTGTTGTAAGCCCCCATTTCTCTATACATGATCAACTGCGGAAGCATAATACTTGCAAATGGCACCATCATTCCACCGAGAAAGAATAACAGTACGAACTGTCCTGCTCTCTTGGAAAGTTTCCTGCTGATGACAAATGCACATACCGAACACAGGATCACCTGCGAAACCATTGCGAATCCGATGACGATGATACTGTTAAATACAAATGTCATAAATCCAAAGTTTTGTACTGCTTCACTTTCTGGATAAATATATGCCGGCATCTGTAAGTAGTATTTAAAGCTCTCCAGATTCAGAAAATTTTTCACTTTGTCACCAACGCTTACAAGCTCTCCGGTTGTCTGATATTTTTCGTCCATGATCTTTGCGACTTTCTCAGAGAACTTTGTCCCAAGTCCTTCCGGCGCTTTTTCAGACACTCCGTTCATATCAAATTCATAGCCAATGGAATCACATGCCCGGATGTAGCGATCCCCGTGGAGAAGTACTTTTGTCTTGATCGCAGTTCCTTTATAAATTCCATAATCCTTTTCCATCTGCAGTTTCATCTGGTGTGCTCTCGAGTAAAATACCGTCTCTCCGTCTTTCACTCCGTACACTTTAATTTCCATAATAGAATCTTCCTGCATCTTCTGGCTGACTCCAAACATGGTCACAATATTATCCTGCAGCATTTTGTCCTTTAATTCCTTCTCGTCTCCTTTGACCTCAGAATAATCTAACACAACCGATAAACTATTTGCTGCATCCGGAAGCAGTTTCGGCGGTATCTCGTATATTTTTTTGTTATCTTTCATCGCGCTGGAAACTGCAAAAATCATCGGATACAACATCGCTGCCGCAAAGATCAGCGACACGACTACTGCAACAATTTTCAGCCCGCGCTCAGATTTTCCAAGCTTCATTTTTGTTCTATGCTTTGTTTTCTTCATCTTCTCTGCCTCCTACTCCTTCTCCATTTTTTCAAAACGCATCTGGATCATCGTCATTGCTGCGATCACGAGCAACAGGATCACAGAAGCCGCAGAACCTCTGCCATAATTCAGATCTTGATTGAATGCATTGTAAATGAAGATTCCCTGTGTAGTCGATGCCCCACTTGGACCTCCTGAAGCATACATATAAGGTACATCCAAAAGCTGCATCGTAGTGATCACACACATGATCAGCTGGATAAATACCATAAAGGAAATGTTCGGTAATATAATATGTATGATTCTTCCAAATCCGGTACATCCATCAAGCGCCGCCGACTCCATAATATCCGTGGAAACTCCCTGGATTGCTGACAGGTAAAGCAACACTGTCAATCCACCTCCGAGCACTCCCGGAAAGATGATACAAAATTTGACCAGATTTGGATCACTGAGCCATGTCTGCGGCTGACCTCCAAAAAACTTCACGATCTGGTTTGCCACGCCGTAGTCCGGATGCCAGATCCATTTCCATATAATTACGTTTACAGAAGTCGGAATCAATGCCGGGAGAATATAAAGTGTCGTCAGACATTTCTTCAACCGCACTAACTCATTTAAAAGAAGCGCCTGGATCAGTGGGATCAAAAAGCACATACACAACTGTAATGCGAGCAGAATAAATGTATTCTTCCAGGAATCCCAGTATCCCTGCATCTGGAAAATATCTACATAATTCTGGAAACCAACAAATTTCCCCGGCTGGTTGATTGGATCGTAGTTAAATAATGAAATGAAAAATGCACTGAAAATTGGATAATATTTCAGCCATACTGTGCACGCCATCGGAATGAACAAAATACACCAAGGCGTCACTTTTTTTCGAAACTGATAACTGCCTGCTCTGTTTTTTTTCTGCGGACTTTTTTTCATCAGTATTACCTCCCTTGTGTTTTCTCCCTAAAAGTATATCGTTATTTTGTCTAAAATAGAATGTCTGAACCTAACGACGATGTCACCGTTCTTAAAGTCTTCCCGCACCTTTTTTCCTGTCCGCTGTCAAATTCGTCCATATCTTAAAAAATGTGACGTTTTTCGTTAGTTCTGGTTCGTTTCTTTTTCCCTGCAAATCTGTTATGATAAATCCATCAACAAAACGAAGTCAAAGGAGGACTTGATTATGAAGAAGAAACTGATCGCTTCTGTTCTCTGCCTTTCTATGGCTGCCGCTTCTCTTGCAGGCTGCGGCGGATCTGATGGAAATAAAGCAGATACATCCGGAAGCAAAGACAAAGAAAGCAGCAAAGGGAAGGTTGAGCTTACTATCTGGGACACAAGCCGTAACAAAGATGACTGGTACACTTCTATGGAGAAAAAATTTCTTGAGGAACACCCGGATATCACTTTGAATAAAGTTGTCAAAGAAGGAGATCCTGGAAATGAATTTTATCAGGCAGTCGCATCTGGGACTGCACCGGATCTGGTAAACTGTTCCTTTACAATGATGGACTCCTATATGTCCGCCGGAATCTTAGAGCCTCTGAACAAATATACAGATGAGTGGGATGAATGGGGTGACTTTACAAAAGAATATGTCGATATGTTCACAAAAGACGGAAATGTCTACGGCATTCCTAACCTTGTAGCACCAATGCTTTTTGCTTATAATAAGACTTTATTTGAAGAAGCTGGAATCAACGAACCACCAAAAACATGGGACGAAGCTCTTGAGGCAGCTAAGAAGATCAATGATCCAGACAATCAGGTAACCGGATATGCAACACTTGCCGCTGAATGGACAGAATGGTTCTTCCAGTATTATGTATGGCAGG
>OFMJ01000116.1_pt1 | contig 88899 bp, 76 predicted proteins | sample 1541801 | NCBI WGS metagenome assembly OFMJ01 (sample SAMN04209234, study PRJEB22552) | human gut metagenome | biome: gut; material: feces | host: Homo sapiens | place: USA: Oklahoma
TCTCGATATTCGCAAGGTAGCGCGGGGAAATATATAACTCGTCGCTTACCTTTTTCCGGCTCTCGCCGTATTCTTTTCTCGCGGCTTTTATGGCTGCCCCGAAAGCCTTAAAATCGTATAACGGTACAGGTCTTTTTGCCATTATTCATTCACCCTATTACATTCTACTGTTCACCTTTCCTTTTGGATATGCCTACACAATTCATAGTATTGGCTTAAATAATTCCCTTTATTGTAACTACTTACTTGGAAATAGAGGGAAAGCCATTGATAGAAAAGGCTTTGAACTATTGACAAACGGGTGTATAGTAGGTATAATGTTTAGTAGATAAACACTCTAAAAAGGAGAAAACAATCAATGAGAGATTGTACTGTAATATCAAGTTTAATGGAACAAATCATATATAAATATATGCAAACAGAAACAGTCCAAAGAAATTATGGAACTGACATTATGATTACTCAAGTAGAAATCCATACAATTGAAGCAATTGGCAATCACGACGGCATTAGTATTACAGAACTTGCAGAGAACAGACATAAAACAAAAGGTGCTGTATCACAATTAGTTTATAAATTGGTTAAAAAAGGATTAGTGAAGAAAACTGTTTCTAAAACTTCTGACGCGCAGGTATCCTTATATTTAACTCCGTTGGGTAAACAAGCATATGAAGGGCATAAAAAACTTCATGAGCAGCTAAGTGATGAAATCTTTGTAGCATTAAGAGAAATGCCAGAAAGTGCTTATAACGATTTGTTCATGATGTTAAAAAAATTTGAACAATTCCTTGACAAACAAATTGCCGAAAATAAAAAATGACGATAGACATTTATACCAAAATATTGTTTTTTTGCCTTTTCTGTATAGTATATATACAGTATAATACCTATACAGATGATGAAAGGGAGAATATTGTGACTGATAAAAAAATTATAGTGCATTTTACTGTCCTAACATTTTGTATAGCCTATCTCGTATCGGGTAGTTTAATTGTTCTTGGAAAATTGGGATATAGAGTTTACAGTTGGGTTAATACGTTGCCGCAATTTTGTATGGATATTCCTTTTGCAATCTATATTCTGTCACCAGCTATTGCCTCTTATATCGTCTTAAAGAAAAATAGCAAAACAATAAATCTTTGGAAATGGTCAAAAACTGTTTTTTACGTTAAAAACAATGTATATCCTTATGTCTTTGTCGTTGCAGGACTTGTACTGTATTTTTCAATACACGCACTTTCTTTAGGGCGTATAGAAATGGTACTTCCATTTTATGCGTTTTTTCTTTCCATACCGGGCAATCTTTTTATCGGAGGATTGGAGGAAACAGGTTGGGCATACATCTTGCAACCAGCGCTTGATAAGAGATTTGGTTATATTTTATCTTGCATCATTACAGGTATTATTTGGATTGTATGGCATATTCCTCTTTTTTTCATACCGGGAACAACACATGAAGAAGGACTTATCAATTTTGGGATGTTTGCCGTACAGTGTATAGCTTTGAGATTTTTCTTTGGAGCAATCTGCAAAATATCGGGCAAAAGCTATGTGTTTATGTGCGTACTATTCCATACCCTATTCAATGCGGCTTCCTCAATTTTTGCAACCATGATAACGTCTTGGATAGGAACGATTGCTGCAAATACCGTGATTATATTTGTTTCAATCTTAGTGGTTCTAATATACGATAAAAAAGCAGGTTAATAGTATAAGTCAAACAATGGCACGAGGTTTGATATGAAGAACATAGAATGGTTGTTATGCCCTGTATGTGGCAATAAAACGAGATTAAAAATCCGAGAAGATACTGAACTTAAAAACTTTCCATTGTTCTGTCCGAAGTGCAAACAGGAAACGCTAATCAATGTGAAACAACTGAATATGTCAGTTATCAAAGAGCCAGACGCACAGACGCAGAGCCGATAACACGCAAATCAAAAATGCGGTTATCGGCTCTTTCTTTTTGACAACTGCTTGCGCTGTACGATTGCTGGTTAAGCGGTAAAATAGACCGCTGCTTTTTAGCATGAGTACGGCTGTAAATCAAAGGCGGCGGTTTTGAATAAGTCGATCAAAGCCGCCGTTTTCTTTTTCAAAAATGAGAATACGGGGGGTGTATTAAAGTCGCCCTTTTTTAAGGATACGGCGGTATCTTGGAGGTATCGCCGTGTCTATTCTCATTTACTGCAACCCGCCTAATGCTTTGCGGTCAAAAAAAGCTATGCTCTGCAAGCGGGATATTCCGGCTATGAATATGAACTGTCAATACATTTAGCTACTGCTTACATTTCCTTTGCGCCCGTCCGCGTCTTGCGGACGGGCGCATTTTGCTGTTCTCAAAAGTTTTTTCAAAAACTTTGCTTTTCCATTTGGCATAGACACGGCACGTCCGTGGAAGGCAGCCGAAAGGGGATAAATAACCCGCCCCCGGGAACGAGAGGGGGTGAGAACATGGATTACCCTGCTCGGTTTGAATGGCAAACGAGATGTGAGTTTAATGCGTACTGCAAACGCACATTACGCAACGAACTGATTGACGCTTGCCGGGAACGCAAAAGCCGCAAGCGGCACGAAGTGAGCTTTGCAGACCTTACCCCGCAAGAAGAAAAGCAGCTTTATACCGTTGACAGATATTTTGTCAACGAGGACGAAGAAGCTTTTTGCGCGGGTGGCTTGAAGATCACCGCGAAACTGCTTGCCGAAGCTCTGCACTCCCTGCCGGACGAAAAACGTCAAGCCGTACTGCTGTACTACTTTTTCGACATGACAGATGTTGAGATCGCGGAGCTGATGAAAGTACCCCGCAGCACAGTACAGTACCGCCGGACAAGCTCTTTTGAACTGCTAAAACGATACTTGGAGGAACGCGCCGATGAATGGGACGAATTGTAACACCGACGAGCGCGGCTTATTGCCCTACCCGGTCATTTTAGCCGCGACAAAGGGCGACCCGGAAGCCATGAGCATTGTTATGCAGCACTACCAAAGCTACATAGCCCACCTGTCTATCCGAAAAATCCGCGACGAGCGCGGCAATACTTACTACGGAGTAGACGAGGACTTGCGGGAACGGCTGCAATCAAAGCTCATGCGGGCTGTCCTATCCTTTAAGGCAGATAAGTAAACGCGAAGCGTTTAACCCCTTTCCGCTTTGCGTAAATCTGCCCTGTTTGTTCCTTGACAAAGAAAGCGGCGCAAATTAGTGGCGGCGCAGCATAGGGCAAGATCGGACACATTCTCCCTGTACCGAGCCGGACGGCGGGTGCGCCATGACCGCTTTTCCCCGTAGGGGAAAAGCAGAGCGAACAACACCGCGCCGCAAAGCAAGCGTGGCAGCTTGCGGGCGACGACCGTACAGGCAGGACAATGATACTCCCGCGTTGAACGCCCTCAAAGCATTGCGCGGCGCACCCACAAGCATGGGACGGGGTGAAACTCCCGTGGAGCTGTTGCCAGCAGCCGTCCGATGAAAAGCCCATTTCCTATTTACGGAAAGGGGGATTTTCTTTGAAGAAAGACAATTTGCTTCGATATAGTATGCAGCTTGCTTTTCTCAAACAACTTTTAGAAAAAAAGCTGATTTCCGATAGAGAATATTCCCTAATCAAAAGTCGTCTGATGAAAGACTACAAAATTGTTTCCGATCTACTGTCTTGAATTGCCTCTCTCTATGTGTTATAATAACACTATGATAGGAACACAAAAAGGAGGAGCGATATGAAAGACGTAGAGATTATAAAAGCGCGTAATGTGCTTTCGTCCAGAGCAAGGACAAACTTGACAAAACGCCTGCGTGTTGCTGCCTATTGTCGAGTGAGTACCGATAGTGAAGATCAGCTCAACAGTTACAAATCACAAGTTCAGCATTATACTGACTTGATTAAAAGCAAATCCGAATGGGACTTGGCTGGTATCTATGCAGATGAAGCAATTACTGGTACACAGGTAACGAAGCGGGAGGACTTTCAACGGTTGATTAACGACTGTATGAACGGTGATGTCGATATGATAATCACAAAGTCTATTTCTCGCTTTGCCCGAAATACGCTGGACACGTTGAAGTACGTTCGTATGCTCAAAGAAAAAGGTATTGCCGTTTTCTTTGAAGAAGAAAATATAAACACTTTAACGATGGACGGAGAGTTGCTACTTGTCATTTTGAGTTCTGTTGCACAGCAGGAAGTTGAGAATATTTCCGCTAATGTTAAAAAAGGCTTGAAAATGAAAATGCAGCGTGGCGAACTGGTCGGGTTTCAAGGGTGTTTGGGATATGACTATCACCCAGAGGATAAGAGCATTACAATCAATGAGGAAGAAGCTGAAATAGTACGGTATATCTTTCGACGCTATATCGAGGGAGCCGGAGGTTCTGTAATTGCACATGAGCTTGAAAATTTAGGATATAGGACAAAACGCGGCAGTACCCGATGGGCGGAAACAACAGTTATTGGTATAATCAAAAATGAAAAATATAAAGGCGACATTTTGATGGGGAAAACATTTACACTCGACCCTATCTCTAAACGCCGTTTGGATAATTTCGGTGAAGAAGATCAGTTTTATATCCGAGATCACCATGAAGCCATAATTTCAGAAGAAATGTTTGAAAAGGCACAGGAGATTTTGAAGCGTCGCGCAAAGCCGCGTCGTTTAGGCACAGACGGCAAGCGTGAAAAGTTTAGTCGGAAATATGCCTTTAGTTGTATGCTGGAATGTGGCTTTTGCGGAGGTACGCTTACAAGGCGAAGTTGGCATAGTGGCTCACAGTATAACAAGACTATTTGGCAATGTGTAACTGCTACCAAAAAGGGCAAAAAGTTTTGTCCTGATAGTAAAGGTATTGCCGAAGAAACGATTGAACAGGCATTTATAGAATCCTATCGGCTTCTATGCCAAAATAACAAAGATGTGTTAGACGAATTTATTGCCCGAACAGAAGAAACTCTTTCGGACAGTAATGCAAGCAAGCAGTTAGCCAAAGTAGAAAAGGATATTGCTGCATTGGACGCGAAGCGGGCAAAGTTGGTTGACATGAGGCTTGAAGAAATCATTGACAAAGAAACATACGAACAAAAGTATTTTGATTTGAGTAGCCAGATCGACCAGCTTCAAAAGCAACGCGAGGATTTGCAGCAATCCGCAGAAACAGAAAGTACCATGAAAAGACGCATTTCAGAGTTCCGAAAGACATTGGAGCAGAACGAAGTGCTGAACACTTTTGACCGCTATGTTTTCGAGAGCATAGTTGAAAAAGTGATTGTCGGGGGGTATGATGAAAATGGAAACAAAGACCCGTCTATGCTAACATTTATTTATAAGACCGGATTTGAGAATAGTGTGGACGGGGCAAACTTCAAGCCGCCGAGAAAGAATAGTAAGGCTGCAAAACAATGCGCTGATTTGTGTTCCGATACAACCGACGAGGTAAACGCTATGTGTTCCTATCATAGCAACGACACATGTGGAGACGGTAGTATTGATATCAAAAGTTAAAGAATAGAATAACGAAAAAAGCAACATACAAGAAATTTCCGGGAGTTCGAACTGTTTGGACAACAGATCTTGCTCCCGGATTTTTGCGCTTAAGCGAGTAGTGGGAAACGGTCAATAAAAAAGCCGAAAAAGAGTTGAGCACGCAGGAATGATATAAGGTGGGTTATGGAGCCAAAATTATTAAATGAAGGATGAATAGACAGAATGATTGTAAAAGGGATAGCTATCATATAAAATATGAATACAGATGTTAGTTAATTATGCTGGAGAAGATTACCTATTTGTAAAGGAGTAAGGTATGAAAGATTATTAAAAATTCATTTTATACCACCAATGAGACAAGCGCATCAGAATTTATTGTCATGCCAGTAAGAATAGTTTAGAGCAGTTACAAAGTTTAGCTGCACAAGTACTACATTTAACAAAAATAATAGCGAGAAATAGGCCTAATAAAAATGAAAAAAACGAGTGTAATAGAGGTTGAATCTAGGAGGTGAAAAAATACGGCTACATACGCATACAAAGATGATATGAGAAAAGATCTGGTTTATGCAGCAAACGTAGTAAAAGAAGACCGAAATAAAAAGTTTTACTGTCCCAATCCTAATTGCACCGCACATTTATATATATGTGCGGTTGATGGGAGTAGGAAAGCGTATTTTAGAGCGACAAAAAAAGAATTTCCACATGTACCAATGTGCCCATTCGCTTCAAATACAGATGAATTCCAAGCAGATCAATTCGATGAAACTACATTTGTTTTTGACGACGCTATAGATAACCTATGTGTTGTAACTGATGTACAGAAAGCTCAGAAAACGCCTGGAAATCACAACCAAGGTACAGTTAAGAAACATCCGCCGCGGACGTTAAGACAAATATATTTGATGTGCAAAAGCAAACCTGTAACCGAAACATATGGGAACAAAGAAATTGGATCAATAATTTTAGATGATAGAAGCGAATATAGATACCCCAAAGGATGTTTTGGAAAAAGGATTATTGAATCTTTTCCAAAAAGAAAGCTATATGATAGTACCAAAAAGCAAGTATACTTGTCATCACCTATTAACAGTGTCAAATATTCATTTATTCTGCAATTTGCAGATGAAATTTTATATCGAACTATTCGTGATGAGATATATAATAATCGTAATAAAATTATTATTGTTGCGGGTAAGTGGGAATCATCAGGAATTTATAATAGTTTTACTGCAAAAATTACTAGTAAAAAGCAGGTCGTTATTATGAAATAACATGAATGTTGAGGTAAAAAATAGACGTCAAAGAAAGAATATTTTGAGAAACAAGTAGCGTCTCAGTGAACTGAAGCCATGTTAAAATGATAATTGATGCCAAAAGCAAAAAAAGAAATTCCTGCCTTTAAACCCACAAAGAAAATGCGAAAAAGATTTACGTCCTCTCTCTTGTTTTTTGGTGCCTCGCAACCTTGCGCACTCTCTCGCGTTCTCTTATAATATCAGTATTACAAAAGAGCGGAGTGATATATATGAAAGAGCAAAAGCGAGAACTAGGTTTCAGATTAAGAGAAGCGATTACTCAAAAAGGATATACGGCCGAACAGTTTTCGGAAGCTACAGGAATTCCTTATGAAACCGTACAAAACTACTTAAAAGGAAAAATTTTCCATCGTTTGAACGAACAGTTCAAATGGAAAAGGTATTGGGTATTTCTTTCACTGATCTTTTAGAACAATAAACCTTTGATAAGGATTATAAAAAGGAGGATCAGCTATGGCCCACAGCAATACGCAAAAAATAAGGAACCTGTTTTTTCACCTGCTTCAGGATGGAAAAAACCACACGGCCAAAGAAATCTATGATTTGATTATGGGATCTGCCGATATTCATATCATGAATTCCAACACCGTATACTCCACCCTTTACAGCATTCGGAAATCCTCAGACTCAAATTATTTTATTCGAAATCATGACGGTTCCTACCGGCTAAAGTCATATCTGTTAGAGCCGGAAAACAAAGCGCTTTTATTGCAGCTTACGCAAGAGGAAAAAACAGACGCTAATTTGTCGGATACGCTCACCATCAACGAAGTCGTTGAGCGCTGGACATCGCTGTGCGCGGAAATTAACGCACGATTAAAGCAGCCTGATTACGAGATGAGCGAAAAGGAATTTATCAAATACAAACAAATTCACCTGCTCAATAAAAAAATTCAAGAGTTACTGAATGATTTCATCAGCACAGAACAATAACAAAAGCCCCGGAAAATCCGGGGCTTTTGTTTTATCGATTTAGCAGGAAATGATCAATGTGCCGATTTCCTGATCTTTTACATAAGTGCTGTTGTCGATCAGACAGGAATTGGTAAACGGAGTGGGGCCGATGCTGAACACATGAACACCATTTAATTTGATCCGTTTGCTGTTGACAATATGGCTGGCATAAGGGTGCTGGATGTCAATGGCCTGTACGCGATACTGGAACAGATTGAAGAACTCAATGTCAAAGCAATCGTTCATCTCAATCGAGCAGGCGTATTCGCTGCCCAGATTTTCTTCGGTCTGAAGCGAGACGATTTTCCAGTTTGCCACATGATCCAGTACGACCTCGCAGTCCAGATGATGCTCCACCGAAATGAGATATACCTTGCCGGGAGCTTCGGTATTTTCCACATGGAAACCGTCTTTTGCCCAAACATCCGGCGACCAGATATTCTTAAATACTCCGGCGCCACCGTCATGCACCCAAATGGTGTAATATCGGTCGCGGCTCTTTTCCACAGCGCCGTGGCCACCGTGAAGGAACAGCACATCTTCCAGAATAGAATCCGGTGCGCCCATCCACTCCACCGAGGTAAGACCTTTATTTGCGCCGCCGTCAAAGCTGAGTCCGCATATGTGGTTATGTCCACCCTCCGGAATAATCAGCATAGAAGCCGGATGTGACGGATCGTCAAATCCCGGCGCGTGATCCGAGACGATCAAACGGGTATCAAAACAATGTAAGCCGATCAGCGCTGTCTCTTTTTTCAGCCGGATTGGACGAGTGATCCGATAAAATCCCGAAGGCAGATAAATGGCAGTTGCAGACGCGACGGCACGTTCCAAGGCTTCTGTATCATCGCTGACACCGTCACCCTTTGCTCCAAAAGAACGAAGATTGACCCAATCCATCTGAGCCGGCATAGGCACATAATCCGGTTCCGGGAGTGCCGGGAATGTATCAAGTGGAGTGACATCGCAGCGGAAATCGAATTTACGGGAAGTATCGCAGTTATCCACTGTGATCTTTAAGCCGCTGTCGATCTCCACCGAATAGCAGGATGCCTCCGGGCAGACCGACGGCACGCCGATGTGGGAGTTATACTGATAACCAAACGATTCAAAAAACATGGGAACATGATTACAAGCGATCCCGCGGCCGTGAAACCAGTTTTGCGGATAACGCACCATATTCATGCTGACGCCTGCGCCGAGGTTTTCCATCCGGCAATCTTCCATATACAGCCGTTCAAATTCTTCAATGTAATGGTTGTCCCGCTCTTTGTTGGGAACATATACCCCGTAAGGCGAATTTTTCATCAGGACGCGAACCATGGTAAGCCCTGCGCGATAGGACGAAATACATGCGCGGGCCTGCCCGTCAAAAATGCTGTCACCCAGATAAAACTGCCAATACGGCACCGTTTCACCGGTGAGGATACCATACTGCCCGCCGAAAAAACGGCAGCGCTCAATCTCATTTCCTATCATTTCCACACCGGCTTTAGCGTCATGACAGAAAAAGTCGATATCTTCCAGCGAACAGAGCTGTGCGATGCGGAACCGCGCAGCAACTGCGCCATGATTCCCTTTCCCCAAATCAAAATTGATGTTGCGGATACCGCCATAAAACGAAACGTTCTGCGCATCTCTCAATTCCTCGCCGGGACGCGGCTTACGGTCGCGGAAATGGAACATGTATTTGGAATCCGGCCCGGAAAATGCCGGGGTATGATCCGCCACAAAAAAGAGCGGACGCTTTTCACCAAAACCAATAAGACGTATCCCACGCCAAAGCTGTACTGTTTCGGTAAAACGATACTCGCCTTCGGGAACAAAAATAGTACCTCCGCCATACTGATCTGCAAGAAAATCAACCGCAGACTGCATAGCAGCAGTATTATCACCGTTTGAATCCGGACAAGCGCCGAACGCTTCCGCAGTAAACACCAAAGCGTGCTCATCCACCGGCTTAGTTTGAAAAACAGAACATCCAAAATTCAACTGAATCACCTTCATGAATAAATTATCGTAGTCAGTATAGCACCGTTCATCCGGCAAAACAAGCGCCCTTTTCTGCTTTTTAACCGAACCAATACCATTTTTCCTGAAAAAGTGATATAATGAAAACAATTATATAAAAGGCATGCCTGAGCATGTTTGATCAAACGATTTAAAACGCTTTTTTACATCGGTTCACTGACACATCTTACATGAAAATCTTAGTAAAACATTTATGCAGGAAATGAGGAAACAACATGTCGGAACACAATGTACATACCGCATTGGTAGAAGACAGCTTCGCCATTGCGAAATGTTTGCCGCAAATCCAGCCAGATTTTAAAAAAGTGCTTGAAACCGGACTTCGCTTTGCACGGCTCGGAAGCATTACCGTTGCGGGAGATCAGTTTTCGTTTGTGCTTTTGGAAAAATACAAAAACAGCTGGGCCAACCGCGACAAACTGCTGGAACAAAAACTCGCGTTTGTTTTAGGGTGGATCAGCCGCCGCGCGTGCGACCGAACCATGAAACCCATTTGGAAGGAACCGAATTTCACCTGGCGCGGTACTGACGCAAATCCTGCCCTTTCCCCTACCGAATGCAGCGTTTATCACGAAGGGGAAGCATACCGGCTGTTTTTCAAAGAAGATCCGCGTTTTCGCTGCGGCATCTTCCCGGAAGAACTGAAAAAGCTTCCCGGTTCCGGCTATTTGAAAGCCGAACGCGCAGAAGCATTTGTACAAAGCGCGCTTGCCATGAACCTTATTGAGATACAAACCATTCCGCTTGACCTGCCAAAGCCGGATTATTTTGAAGAAATTTGTATGCGGGTACAGAAATTTTATGTTGATATAGAACGATATGTACGTTCCATTGCTTCCCCTGTCCCCGAACTTACAGAACAGTACCTAAAAAAAGTAGGGCCTGACGGCATTCCCTGGTACAGCGAGCAAGATGCCTTGATCGCAGCCGCCAACCGGCTGCGAAACGGCGAAATGATATCATCAAATGAAGCGGAAGCCGCATTTTCGCAAAATCCGGTAAGTTACTACGCAAAAGCGCTTCGTCTCTCCCTTGGCTATTTTCTCACAGCTGCCGCTTACTTTAACGACAACGATATGACGATTGACATGTTGAAAGAACGGCTTGATATTGGGAAACTTGCTCCCGACGGGCTCCGGGTGTAAAGAGGAGGAAGCGAAACATGAAAATCTATTTTCTCACTATAGCAGTCGTACACAGCGCCGCTTTACTTGCCGGAAAAGCGCTCAAGGACCAGTATGCCTATCTTGGCGCGATGGCAAAGCATATTGGAATGGATCCGGGTGAAATGCCGGATGTGGACGGCATTCCGGAAGTACCGGTCAAAGCGCAGAGCTTCCGGTTTGGTATTCGATGCGGGGATATCATTCGTAACTATTATCCCGAAAACGATGATGAAAAGGCAGCATACTGCGACGCAGAGATCGCGAGACTTTTCTTCACCACCCTTCCATCCGAAGGACTTACCGGAGAAGAAGCAAAAACTGCCAAAGCGTTCTTTGAACAGGCATTCTGGGCACTCATCAAACGCAGCCAGATTAAGACACACACAAACAAGCCCGGATTTGAGAACATTGACCTCTGGCTGGAACGATTTTACCGGCTTCAGGATGAATTGTACCTGAAAATCCCTGCTTTCTGTGACATTCTTGTTACCCCTGATCCGGAAAAACGCAAACAATACACAGACGGACTGATTTCTCCGTCTGATCCTCTTACATCTCTCGTGCTAACCGATTCCCCTGTTTCCAGACAGACGGTTCTAAAAGCGGTCAATCAAAGCGGCGGTGCTGCGTTTGAACAAATCCTGCGTGAAATATTAGTTGGAGAGCAAACCCTTCGGGAGGCGTTATGAAAAAAACGATTTTTTGGGATTTTGACGGTACACTGGTCTACTGTCACCATTTGTGGAGCAATTCAGTGTTGCAGGTAATTTGCGAGACGGTGCCCGAGTACGGCGCAACACTTGACGATGTACGCCCGTATATGGCAAGCGGTTATCCATGGGACCCGCCCGCACTGTATGAAACGCTTGCTCCGGAGGAATGGTGGCCGTTTCTTTACCGCAAATTTGCGGAAGTGTATCAAGCGTTCGGCATCTCAAAAGAAAAAGCTCAACAGCTGGGACCGTATACCAGAGAGTTGATTCTGGACCCTAAAAAGTATTTTCTGTATGACGATACCCTGACGGTTTTAGCTGAAACCAGAAACGCGGGGTGGCAAAATGTTATCCTTTCCAACAACTATCCGGAGCTGGAGCAGACCATTGCCGCGCTTGGGCTCACTAACTTTTTTGACGGAACTGTTATTTCAGGAAAAATCGGTTTAAATAAACCACAACAAGAAATTTTTAACTACGCGCGCAAGCTTTCGGGCAACCCGGAACAATGCATCATGGTAGGAGACAATCCAAACGCAGACGCGAAAGGCGCGCACGATGCGGGTATACCGTCTGTTTTAGTTCACCGCAAGATCAACTCCTGCGCTGACTACCACTGTGATACATTAACCGATGTGCTCACTCTGCTGAAAAAGCTGTAACAATTTGTTGAGCAAAATGGCAAACGCTTATTAAGTTTTAGGGGGAACAGGGTTTGACTCAAAAAGCGGAATGGGATACTGGAAAACAGGTTGTACAATCGCTTAACATGAAATACCGCTTAATTTTTGAAGGGCTTGCGGTAGGCATTCTTGCTTCTCTGGTCTCTGTTTTATACCGTCTTGCGCTGGATTACTCGGAGCAGGGGCTTCACCGAATCATTGACGCCGCAAAACAAAATATATGGATCGCTGTTATCTGGTTCGCAGCTTTAATTGGGATGGCACTCATTGTGGGTCTGCTGATCAAAACGGAACCAATGATTTCAGGCAGTGGTATTCCACAGGTCGAAGGTGAATTTGCGGGATATCTGGATCCGTGCTGGTGGAAAGTGATTATGGCGAAATTAGCCGGCGGGATTCTGTGCATCTTTGGCGGGCTTTCTCTTGGGAGAGAAGGGCCGTCCATCCAACTGGGTGCGATGGCTGGAAAAGGTTTTTCACGAACCCTGCGCCGTCCTTTGTCCGAAGAGCATTTTCTATTGAGCTGCGGAGCCAGCGCCGGACTTTCAGCGGCCTTTAACGCACCGTTGGCCGGAATCGTCTTCGCATTGGAAGAACTGCATAAAACCTTTTCGGTTCAGGCGCTTCTCTGCACTATGACCGCTTCGCTGACTGCGGATTTCATCTCAAAAAACGTCTTCGGGCTTTCCCCCATTTTCCACTTTTCCGTAGAAGAAATGGTACCGCTGGAACATTACTGGATGCTCGTCCTGCTGGGATTGCTGCTGGGTGTAATGGGAGTGATCTATAACTTTGTTATTCTGGGTTCCCAGACTCTTTACGGTAAGCTCAAATGGATCAAACCGCAGTTTCGGTTGATCATTCCCTTTTTATGCGCCGGAGCGCTAGGCTTTCTGCTGCCGGAAATTCTTGGCGGCGGTCATACCATGATTGAACTGCTTTCAAACGGAAAACTCGCAATCGACGCAATGCTTTTTCTCTTCCTCGCAAAGTTTCTCTTTTCTGCTCTCTGTTTCGGTTCCGGTGCGCCGGGCGGAATCTTTTTCCCGCTGCTCGTGCTTGGCGCTTATCTGGGCGGTGCGTTCGGAAGCACAATGGTCCAAACATTAGGAATCGATCCATCTTTGATTAACAATTTTATTATTCTCGCAATGGCCGGGTATTTTACCGCTATTGTACGGGCGCCGATCACAGGAATCGTATTAGTTTCTGAAATGTCAGGTTCCTTCTCTCACCTGCTCTCACTGGGAGTCGTATCCATTGTAGCCTACCTTGTTGCCGAAGGATTGAAATCCGCGCCGATATACGAAAGCCTGCTGGAACGCATCCTCAAAAAACAACAGTTTGAAGAGCCAAAGCATGCTCAAGGAGCCCGTGAAACAGTAGAAGTAGTGGTAGAAGCCGGGTCCGCGCTGGAACAAAAAACCATTTCATCCATTCAATGGCCGGAAGATTGCCTGCTGGTAGCCATCCGCCGTGGCACCAGCGAACTCATTCCAAAAGGCGATACTGTGCTCCACCCCGGAGATACTATGGTTGCTCTGACAGATGAAACCAATGCGCCCGAATTAAAAGAATCCCTGCAAAAACTAGCCAGTGTCTGACAAACAATTATAATACAAACGAAATATCACAAAAATCAAACAAAGCAAAGAAAGAAGGATTATTATGCCTGACTGGAGCGCAACAAAATACCTGCAATTTGGGAATGAGCGAACACAGCCTTCCATTGATCTTGCCAACCGTATTCCAGGCGAACCCACGCGGGTACTGGACATCGGATGTGGTCCCGGAAACAGCACAGCGGTTTTGGGACGCCGTTTTCCGAACGCGCAGATCATCGGTGTGGACAACTCTCCCAACATGATCGAAACCGCGCAGAAGGAGCATCCGGAGTTTTCTTTTTTGCTCTGTGATGTTTCAAACGATTTGTCTGAACTGGGAAAATGCGACCTTGTTTTTTCCAATGCATGTCTTCAGTGGGTACCGAACCACCGGGAACTGCTTCCGAAACTGTTTGATCTGCTCAACCCCGCCGGTTTTCTCGCAGTCCAGATGCCGAATCAGGCCAAAGCGCCTGTTCATCAAATCGTAAGTGAGTTGGTAACCAAACAGCCATGGAACAGCCGTTTCGGCGGAAATCCCAGATCGTTTCATATGCTTTCGGAATCAGACTATTATGACCTGCTGACCGGTTTGTCCTCACAGGTAACCATGTGGGAAACCGTGTATTACCACCAGATGGAATCGCACAGTTCGATTTTGGAATGGTACCGCGGGACCGGACTGCGGCCGTATTTAAACGCTCTCAGCGAAGAAGAACGTCCTTTGTTTGAACAAGCGGTTTTGGAAGAAATCGCAAAACGATATCCTGTACAGAAAAACGGAAAAATACTCTTCCGGTTTCATCGCCTCTTTTTCCTGGTCGGAAAGTAAAATGACATATTACAAATTAAAACACCCTCTGTTAAATAACAGAGGGTGTTTTGATAATCAGACACAATGATTCACAACAACCCAAATCAGGATTTAGGTTTCCCATTGTTGTTTTTAATGGTTGCGTTTCATCTTCATTACAGAACGATTCTTCCATGAGAAAGCAGACGCCAAAAACATTCAAGCCATTTATTGAACCAATGCAATTGAACACAACAGAAAAAAAGCCTGCGGTTTTCCCGCAGGCTTTTTTGTATTGGATTACGCTGCTGTAACTGTCTGATATACGTTGATGAAACCAACGATTGTAACAATCAGAATCAACGCCGGGGTAACAGTACGAATGCACCACAGCCAGGCCTTCTGCAATTTAAATTTCACACCACTCGACTCAATCTCAGCAATGAGTTTGCCCGGCGTCCAGAACCAGCCGATGTAAACACACATGAGAATACCGCCGATGGGAAGCAGAATGTTATCGGTAACCATTCCCATAAAATCAAAAATGCTGTAATTCAGAATAATGATATCGGAAAGAGGCCCGAACGAAAGCGCACTCGGAATACCCAAAATAGTAATCAGTATTCCTACAATCAGGATTGCTTTGTTGCGGCTCCAATGCAGATCATCAATGGCAAAAGATACAACACTTTCCAGAAGTGCCATACCGGAAGTGATAGCCGCAAAGAACATAAGGATAAAGAACACAAGGCCGAACAGCGTACCGCCTGTCATAGAGTCAAACACCTGCGGCAACGTTCCGAAAATAAGGCTCGGGCCCTGTTCAGGCTGCAGGCCGAATGCAAATACTGCCGGGAAAATCGCAATACCGGCAAGGATTGCCGCCGCTGTATCCAAACCGGAAACAACCGCACAGTCTTTCGGTATATTATTTTTCTTATTGAGATAGCTGCCGTAAGTCACGGTAATACCCATCGCAAGGCTGAGCGAGTAAAACACCTGACCAAGCGCCGCTGTTACCGAATTAAACGTAAAGCCATCGTTTGACGGAACAAACACAAACTTCAAGCCTTCCATTGCTCCCGGAAGGGTCACGGAACGGACGACAATAATCAAAAGGAAGATGAAAAGAAGCGGCATCATGAATTTTGATGCTTTTTCAATGCTCTTCGCGCCCTTATAACAAAGAATGGCCGCCAGTCCCATAAACACGATATGCCATACAACCGGCTCGATCGGCGAAGCGATATAGCTGTTAAAGTCAATGGTGGTCACCTGCTGCGGAACCTGAGACACCAATGATTCCAGGAAATCAATGGATGACTCAAAATAAGTTGTGATATATTTAATAATCCAACCACCGATTACACTGTAATAAGACAAAATGATAAACGCCACAACAACGCCCAGAACACCAATGAACGTTGCCTTTTTACCCAGCGAACGATAAGCGCTTACCGGACTCTTCTGGGTCATTCGCCCGATTGACATTTCGGTAATCATAACCGGAAGGCCTAAAATAAGAATAAATACAAGATAAACGATCAAGAACCAGAAACCGCCGTTTCTTCCCATCAAATAAGGGAATTTCCAAAGATTTCCGAGACCGATCGCCGAACCGGCTGCGGCTAAAATAAACCCAATTCCAGTTGCCCACTGGTTGCGTTTGGCCATGAAAAATCCTCCTCCAAGTAAACAAACATTGAATAATATTTTACCGTAATATGTCTAAATAATCAACACATTTTTTCAACTTTCTACATTTTCTTTAATTTTGTATCACTTTATACAGCATCGGCATCACGCTCTCACTTTTTCGGAGCTTTCGCATACAATAAAATGAACGAAAGAGAGGTGGATAACCATGATGATTGAAGAGTATTCCGCGATAAAACAAGATGAACTCCGCGACTTATTTCTCGCACTGAACTGGAAATCCGGAAATCACCCGGAAAAACTGTTCCTTGCGCTCAATCGAATGGATTATTATGTTGCTGCAAGGGACAAGGACGATAAACTCATTGGACTCATCAGTGTTCTTGATGATGGAGCCATCAACGCTTACATAGTTTATGCATTGGTTCTGCCGGAATACCAGCATATTGGAATCGGGAAAAAAATGCTTTCAAAAGTGCTTGCTCATTACAAAGATTTCTTACGCATTGCTCTGATTTCTTACCCGGAAAGCCGGAGTTTTTATCAAAGCGCGGGATTTGATTTTTGTAACGGAGAATATCCCATGGAAATTTCAAGATTATAAAAAGAAAAAGCCTGCTGAAAATCAGCAGGCTTTTGACAGAACACGATTATTTATTGACCAGTGCGGAAAGAGCTTTGAAATCGCCTTTCAGATCCTGGTACAATTTCTTATACAAATCATAATAGCCCATGTAAGCGTCATGATTCGCCATATCCGGCTGCTGGGTAATGTTCTTGCGAATGATGTTATCGCAAGCTTCCTCAACAGAATTGTAAATACCAGCGCCAACACCGGCAAGAATCGCAACACCGAGTGCCGGACCTTCATCCGCATGGATGGTATTGACCGGGCAGCCGTACATATCAGCGAGCATCTGGCGCCATACCTTGCTGCGTCCGCCGCCGCCGCAAGCCATCATATCCTGAACATTAACGCCCATCTCACGGAAAACATCAACACAATCGAGCTGAGAATATGCAACGCCTTCCAGAACGGCACGGATCAGGTTGCTGCGGTCATGGATTGCAGAAAGGCCAAAGAAGATACCACGAGCTTCCGAATCCGGATGAGGAGAACGCTCGCCCATCAGATACGGCAGGTAAAGGAGTCCGCCTGCGCCAGGGCCGACCTTGTCAGCCATTTTATCCATAATGATATACGGATCAATACCCTGTTTCTCTGCTTCTGCAATTTCAGCAGTGCAAACAGTGTCACGCAGCCATTTCAGAGAAAGACCAGCCGCCAGTGTGCAGCTCATAACCGTCCATTTGCCCGGAACAGATGCGCAAAGGGTATGTACACGGCCTTTCGGGTCAATGGAAACCGTATCGGAAACCGCATAAACAACGCCGGAAGTACCAAGAGTGGTAAATGCAACACCGGATTTTACAACGCCGGTACCAACTGCCGCAGCAGCGTTATCGCCAGCACCACCGACTACAATGGTGCCCGCTTTCAAGCCAGTAAGCTCAGCTGCTTTGCTGTGAACCGCACCGGTTACGTCCGGAGACTCATGCATAGAGCCAAGGAGAGAGCGATCAATGTGAAGTTTGGTGAGGATTTCATCCGACCAGCAACGATTCGGGATATCCATCAGCTGCATGCCGGCAGCGTCAGAAACTTCGGTCGCAAATTCGCCGGTGAGCATATAGCGGATATAGTCTTTCGGAAGAAGGATGTGCGCACATTTCGCATACAGATCCGGCTCGTTGTTCTGCACCCAGAGGATCTTTGCTGCAGTGAAGTTCGCAAGAGCAGGGTTCGCGGTAATCTCAATCATTCTCTGAGCACCGATTACGCTGTTCATCTGCTCAACCTCTTTGGTTGTACGCTGATCGCACCAGATGATGGATTTACGCAGAACGTTTCCGTCTTTATCCAGCATAACAAGACCATGCATCTGACCGGACAAGCCAACGCCTTTTACATCTTCCGCATTCACTCCGCTTGCAGAAAGGCAATGCTGAATACCGGTAACGGTGGCATTCCACCAATCTGCCGGATCCTGCTCCGCCCAACCGTTCTGCGGCTGATACATAGGATATTCGACCGTTTTAGAACAGATCGCTTTACCTGTTTCATCAAACAAAACAGTTTTGGTACCGGAAGTACCCAGGTCAACACCTAACAAATAGCGCATATCATACACCTCAACACATTTATTCTTCTTGGTCTTTCAACCAAATCAGTCAATTTTAATAACCGCTTTTACCACATCGTTCTTGTTGTTGATAACAAAATCGAAGGCTTTTTTCGTATCCTCAAACGAAAATTCATGAGTTACGATACCGGAAACATCAATAATACCTTTGGAGATTGCCTTAATCGCCATCGGGTAAATGTTGCGGTAACGGAATACAGACTGAATCTCTGCTTCTTTTGCCATTATTTTGGCAAAGTTGAACTCAATAATATCCTTCGGAGCCATGCCAACCAGAACGATTGTGCCACCGCGTTTCACAATATACGGAGCCTGACCGATGGTTACCGGAGAACCGGCGGTCTCAATTACGATTTCCGCGCCAACACCGGCAGTGATTTTTTCAATCTCATCCACTGTGTTAACGTCTTTTCCGTTGATGACGCGAGTTGCACCCAGTTTCATCGCATAATCAAGACGTTTCGGAATCACGTCAACCACGGTAATATCGGTCGCGCCAAATGCTTTGCAGGCAAGAAGCGTACAAAGGCCGATACATCCAGCACCCAGAATGACTACCGAGCTGCCCAAGGTAACTTTACCCTGTTTTGCAGCATGCATACCAACAGAAAGCGGCTCAACCAATGCGCCTTCTTTTGTGGTGATGTTGTCCGGCAGTTTAAAGCACATGTTTTCCGGAAATGCGATATAGTTTTCCAAACAGCCATGATACGGAGGAGTTGCAAGGAACTCAACATCCGGGCAAAGATTGTAGCGTCCGCTCTTGCAGAACTCACACTGACCGCAGGTGATACCCGGTTCCAGAGCAACGCGGTCGCCTACCTTCAAATCTTTTACGCCTTCACCCAGTTCAACAACTGTGCCCGCGCATTCGTGACCGAGAATGAAGTCACCGTCTACAATAAAGTCGCCAATGCGGCCGTTCTCATAATAATGAACATCCGAACCACAGATACCAACATACTCCAGTTTCACAACGACCTGTTTCTCTTTCGGAGCCGGCATGGGAACATCGCGTTTCTCCATCTGCTCCAGCCCTGTCATAAAAAAGGCTTCATTTTTCATGATAAAAACCTCCCGACCTGTTAAAATTTGCATTCTAAAATCAATCAACGCAGAAGTGCATTTTCCACGCACTTGTGCAAAATACGTTGACATGCTTTAACAATTTAAGGATACAGCCGAAGCTACAAAAAGTCAAGAAAAAAGCCTTGAACAATTGTGCGATATTACAGATTTGACATTCTACACAAAAACATTTCCGCATTTTTAGCCCCGCTGACAGACACTCGTTAGAAAACATCTGTAAAATGCAGACAACAAACTAATTTTGCACCGAATAAATTGCATTTTTCCGGAAAATAACCACTCTTTACTTTAACAGAACACAGGGGGTATAATGCAATCAAGATTAAATTTCGGGAGGATATAACCATGAAAATTTTGTTCATTGGCGGTACTGGAACCATCAGTATGGCCATTACCAAACGGCTTGGCAACATGGGCGAAGAGCTCTACCTGCTCAACCGCGGCAATCGCAACCACGATTTACCCGAAAATGTTCATTGCATTTCCTGTGATGTAAACGATGAAGCCGCACTAAACAAAGCAATTGACGGCATGGAGTTTGACTGCGTGGCTGATTTCATCGCCTTTACCCCGGAACAGGCGGAACGCGATTATCGGGTTTTTGCAGGTAAAACCAAACAGTACATTTTCATTAGCTCCGCTTCCGCTTACCAAACCCCGCTTTCCGACTACCGCATTACGGAAGGCACTCCGCTTTCCAACCCGCTTTGGGGCTACTCTCAAAATAAAATCAAATGCGAAGAATTGCTCATGCATCATTATCGCGAGGACGGCTTCCCGGTCACAATTGTCCGGCCGAGCCATACTTATGACGAACGCACTGTTCCGCTCGGAGCGCACGGCAGCAAAGGCCCTTACAGTGTGCTAAAACGAATGATGGAAGGCAAACCGGTCATCATTCACGGCGACGGCACCTCTCTTTGGACCGTGACCCACAATTCTGATTTTGCTGTGGCGTTTACCGGGTTGATCGGTAACATCCATGCCATTGGTGAAGCGGTGCAAATCACTTCGGACGAAACCCTGACCTGGAACCAGATTTACGAAACAACCGCTGCGGCGCTGGGTGTAAAACTCAACGCGGTTCACGTTTCTTCTGAATTCATGGATTCCTGCAGTGATGAGGACTTCCGCGGAAATCTCATGGGCGACAAAGCGGCTTCTGTGGTATTTGATAATTCCAAGATCAAACGGCTGGTACCGGAATACTGTGCGACAGTACGGTTTGACCAAGGTGTAAAACAGAGTGTTGCCTACATTTTAAGTCACCCGGAATGCCAGGTAGAAGATCCGGAATTTGACGCATGGTGCGACCGTGTAGTGGAAACGCTGAAAGAAGCAGCTGAAAAAGTGCGCAACGCCAAATAAACTCATTCAATGGCCAAGGCCACTATACTAACAATCCCATCTTTTCATAACAATTAAAAAAACAGCTTCTTTTCAGAAGCTGTTTTTTTATCACTTTAACAATGATTTGCCGTGGCGGCACATCGTAAATATACCGAACCGTTTACCTACTTTTAATCTCATTTACTTTTTCTTTTTCTTTTCCAAACGGGTTTACCATCGACGTAGCTTATCGTTTGCTGTAATTTTGGGGAAGCATATCGAATTGCATCAGGATATTGTTCAACAGCCACACGAACGATTTCCACATTCCTTCGCAGGCGGCGGGATGCGTACTTTAACGCATATCCGTTCTGCGCTACAGCCACCAGCACAACTTCTTTGTTATTTCTCAGCCTTCTGGCAGCCCGTACAAGGTTGTTTCCGTCTTTTCGTACCATATATAAAACCGAATCCCGATTTCCCCAGTCAACGACCTCTCCGCCGTTTGCATCCGAAAACGCAAAATTGATAGCAGCTTCAGTCCATCCCATAAAACAACCCTCCTCCATTTAATCTATGCAGGTTCGCAGTTGCCGCCAAGACACTTTTCCACTATCATAATATCATAAAACTTTGTTAAACTTTGTTGAAAACTATAGTATATTCTGACAAATTATCATCAGATGATTTGGTGATATTTTTGTTTTTCTACTCTCTTCACAAATCATTCCGATTGGATCCTGATTTTGGCTGTTTCCGAACAATGTTTTCCGCGATACTCGTTGCATTTTACCCGCTGCAGGGTTTATAATAAATAGGATATATTTCCGGTTTTTTACAATGCTGGTGCGGTAAAACGCGGTTAGGAGAGTATTATGCAACAAGGATTTATAAAAGCAGCGGTAGCAACCCCAAAAATAAAGGTAGCAGACTGCGAATACAATAAACATTCGATTCTGGAAATGATCAAGCAAGCGGAAAAGCAGGAAGTAAAGCTGCTCGTTCTGCCGGAGCTCTGTCTGACCGGATATACCTGCGGTGATCTTTTTTTGCAGGATACACTGCTCACAGGCGCCAAAAAAGTATTGAGTGAGATTATTGCCGCCACAAAAGGGCTTTCCATGGCAGTTATTGTCGGCGTTCCTCTTGTACACAAAGGTAAGTTATACAACTGCGCCGCTGTGATTTATGAAGGGAAACTGCTGGGAATTATTCCGAAGACCAATCTTCCCAACTACAGCGAGTTTTATGAAAAACGGCACTTTGCGCCAGCGCCGGAAACAAATGACCGGTTCATGTGGGAAAACTGCGCAGTCTCGTTTGGGACAAACCTGCTGTTCTGCTGCAGTGAACTTCCCGAGTTTTGTTTTTCCGCTGAGATTTGCGAGGATCTCTGGGTTCCCTGCCCTCCGTCCATCCGGCACGCGCAAGCTGGAGCGCTGGTGATCGCTAACCTTTCCGCAAGCGACGAAACCGTGGGCAAAGCCGATTACCGCAGAGCACTCGCCTCCGGTCAGTCGGCACGACTGGTCTGTGCTTATCTGTACGCAGACGCGGGAGAAGGCGAATCCACGACCGACCTTGTTTTTTCCGGGCACGATCTCATCTGCGAAAACGGCGCGATCCTTTCGGAGTCCCTTCCGTTCGGGGACGGATTCGCTGTGAGTGAGATCGACGTCAAGCGCCTTGCCGCTGAACGCCGGCGGATGAACACCTTCCGCGAAAGTGAATCCATACACGCTGATTATGAGACCGTTTATTTCTCCATGCCGCTTGAAACGACCCGCTTAACACGCACCGTTTCACCGCGGCCGTTCATTCCGGATGACCAGAAAGACCGCAACGCGCGCTGTGAGGCAATTTTGAATATTCAGGCACAGGGTTTGAAAAAACGGTTGGAGCATTCCTACAGCAAGACCGCAGTTATCGGCATTTCCGGGGGACTTGACTCCTGTCTTGCACTGCTGGTTTCAGTGCGGGCTATGGACGCCTTAAACCGCCCTCGCACCGATATTGTCGCTGTGACCATGCCCTGCTTCGGCACGACCGAGCGCACCAAAAACAACGCGGAACTGATGTGCGAACAGCTTGGCGTAACACTGCGCTGTGTTGACATCGGTCCGTCTGTACGGATGCATTTTGAGGATATTGGCCATGACTGGAATCTTCATAATGTGGTTTTTGAAAACAGTCAGGCAAGAGAACGCACCCAGGTGCTGATGGACATCGCCAATCAATCAAACGGACTGGTTGTCGGAACGGGCGACCTTTCCGAGCTGGCGCTCGGCTGGGCGACCTACAACGGCGACCATATGTCTATGTACGGGGTGAATGCGTCCATCCCAAAAACGCTTGTGCGCCATCTGGTGCGATATACGGCAGAGCAGTCAGAAAACGATGTTCTGAAAAAAGTCCTGCTCGACATTCTGGACACGCCGGTCAGTCCGGAGCTGCTTCCGGCTGAGGACGGAGAAATCGCACAGAAAACAGAAGATCTGGTCGGACCATATGAACTGCACGACTTTTACCTGTATTATATGATGCGCTTTTCTTTCCCTCCGGCAAAAATCTTCCGTCTGGCGCAGTATGCATTTCAGGGTACCTATGATGATGCAACCATTCTGCACTGGCTCAAGACCTTCTACCGCCGGTTTTTCAACCAGCAGTTTAAGCGTTCCTGTCTGCCGGACGGGCCAAAAGTCGGTTCCGCCGCTCTTTCACCCCGCGGTGACTGGCGGATGCCGAGCGATGCCTCTGCAGCATTGTGGCAGGCGGAGCTGGACACGATCGTTCTTGATGACGGAAAAGAGGAATAAAAAATGAAACGTCTGCTAATCGTTGTGGATTATCAGGTGGATTTTGTAAACGGCAGTCTCGGCTTTGACGGAGCAGAGTTGCTTGACCAGAAAATCGCCGAAAAAATACAGCAGTATCATATGGCGGGAGATGACGTCGTCTTTACGCTGGACACCCATGAAACCGATTATCTCTCCACCGAAGAAGGAAAGAACCTGCCCGCCGAGCATTGCATTCATGGCAGTAAAGGCTGGGAACTGTTCGGTGAAACAAAAGCACTTCTTGAAAATTCACTCAGTTTTGAAAAACCGACGTTTCCTTCTCTGAAGTTGGCGGAATGGTTATCGGAAAAAGACTACACAGATGTGGAACTGGTTGGGCTGGTTTCAAATATTTGTGTTCTGTCCAATGCGGTGATGGCAAAAGCGGCGCTGCCAAACGCGCACATTGTTGTGGATGCAGCCTGCACTGCGAGCTTTGACCCCGCACTGCACGAAAAAGCGCTGGACGTATTGCAGGGATTGCAGGTAGAAGTCATCAACCGATGATACAATCGAGCCGGAACAAACCGGCATGGAGGGTAAAACTATGAACCAGAACAATTACACCCTGTTGTGTGATTTTTACGAGCTGACCATGGGAAATGGTTATTTTGAAAGCGGAAAAAAAGACCAAATCTGTTATTTTGACATATTCTTCCGCAAAATCCCGGACGGCGGCGGTTTCGCCATTGCGGCCGGGCTGGAACAGGTCATCGACTACATTAATAGGCTGCGCTTTACCGAAGATGATATTTCTTTTCTGCGGGAAAAAGGGTTGTTTTCGGAAGGGTTTCTTGATTATCTCCGCGAATTTAAGTTTACCGGTGATATTTACGCGGTAAAAGAGGGCACCCCTGTTTTTCCGCACGAGCCGCTTCTGACGGTGCGCGCACCTGCTATTGAAGCACAGCTTGTGGAAACCTATCTGCTGCTTATGCTCAACCATCAGTCGCTGATTGCAACAAAAGCCAACCGCATTGTACGGGCGGCGAACGGACGTGCCATCAGCGAATTCGGTTCCCGCCGCGCGCAGGGCGCAGACGGAGCGGTTCTCGGCGCACGGGCGGCATACATTGCCGGATGCACCGGCACAGCCTGTACCCTGACCGACAAGGAATACGGCGTACCAGCGACCGGAACCATGGCGCACTCTTGGATTCAGATGTTTGATGACGAATATACCGCGTTCAAAACCTACTGTGAAATTTATCCGCACGGCGCTACGCTGCTTGTAGATACCTACAATGTATTAAAAAGCGGTGTGCCAAACGCCATCCGCGCATTCAAAGAAGTGCTCTGGCCCAAAGGAATCAAAAGCTGTGCGATTCGACTGGATTCCGGTGACATCACCTACCTTTCCAAACGGGCACGCCAGATGCTGGATGAAGCTGGTCTGACCGACTGTAAGATCATCGCTTCTAACTCGCTTGACGAGAACATCATCCGTGACATTCTGCACCAGGGTGCAACAGTAGACGCTTTCGGTGTGGGTGAACGGTTGATCACATCCAAGAGCGACCCGGTGTTCGGCGGTGTGTACAAGCTGGCGGCGATTGAGAAGGAAGACGGAACAATTGTCCCGAAAATCAAGATCAGCGAAAATGCGGCTAAAATTACCAATCCGCATTTCAAAAAGGTTTACCGGCTGTACGAGAACAAAAGCGGAAAGGCGATTGCAGACCTTATCTGCGTGCACGATGAAGTAATCGATCCTACACAGCCTCTGGAAATTTTTGACCCGGATTACACCTGGAAGCGGGAAACACTGACCGATTTCACCGCTGAGGAGCTGCTCATCCCGATATTCAAAAACGGAACGTGTGTTTATGAGTCTCCTTCTGTTGATGAAATACGCGATTACTGCGCAAAGCAGATCGACCTGCAATGGGACGAAGTCAAGCGGTTTGAAAATCCGCACAATTATTATGTTGACCTCTCTCAAAAGCTTTGGAATATCAAACAACAGCTTCTTGCGAAAAAACGCTGAAAACCAAATAAAACAGGCCCGCGGCAATAAACGCCGCGGGCTTTTTTGTATGAATGCCGTCAAATCATTTTGAGTGATAAATCAAAGTTGCCGTCCTTACACAAACCTTGATTGCAGCAAAATAACCGTTTTACTCCGCACAAATCTGTATCACACCCAAAGAACTGATTTATAATAACAAACCTGTTTAACCTTATATTCGCGGGTTGGATGGAGTATAAGTATATTTTCAAAAGCGCAGATAAATGCAGGTACCGCCATAGTTTTGGCGGTACCTGCATACTTTAAAATCATTTTTAAGGGCGTCAACACTTTGAATCACAAGGCAAATCAGCGAGCGCGTTTCCCCTTCTCTTCCCATTTAGCCAACACCAGCTGTTTGATAAGAAGGATCACAACAACCTGACACAACCACAATAATCCGAACTTGCTTTTTAAAAACAACACGAATTTTCCCTCATAGGGAACATGGCGCAAATACACACCGAGCAAATCATCGCGCTTGGTTTCATACACATCCGGCGTATCGCTTCCTTCCGGGCGTGTTTTATATATGGTCTCTCCTTGTTCATCTACCTCTGTATGTGAAAACCGATGCATAATGACGACCGGTTCACCGAATCGCTCCGCAGTAAAAACAACAATATCATCCTTTTGTAGTTCCATGCTGTCATCATATGTTTTCACCAGTACAAGCGAATTCGTTTTAATAGTCGGCTCCATACTATTCGTCAGAACATGATAAAACCGATAAGGAACGACCTCTTGATACGCCTCGTGGAAAAAATCGAGCAAACGGTTAGAACCGACAGTATTCCAACACCTGTTATAAAACCGATTTTACCCAATATCTTCAGCATGATGGATACATAAAATAATGCCGTTAGCTCAATGTTGCCGTCACTTTGACTGTACAGGTGTTCGAGTTAGACTTCATTTTCTGAAGGCCGCTTTCTGTAAACGTAATGGTGTAATTATATTCTTCCATTCCGTTGGTAACACTGCTGTCTACTTTTCCTTCCACACCGTCGCCGGAAAATACGATCGAGTAATCAGCACTCTCTTCCAGTTTTGCCGACGCTTCAATGGTTTCCTGCAAAGTCAGGTTTTTGGCAACGCTGTCCGCGTTATCTACATTAAATTTGACTGTACCCGATGCAGTTACCGAAGCCGGATTCAACGTGCCCGCATCTGCGGATATGCTCTGTTCCGATGTGCTGTCAGACACTGTAACCGGATTACGCATTGTTACCGTGTTGCTTCTACTGTCAACCGTTATGATATCCCAAACTGCGTAAGTAGCAACGGATGTCACCGTGAGCATTGCCACAGTTAAAATCGATAAAATAGTTGTTTTTTTCATCGCACATAACCTCCCTGTTTACAGAGATTATGTTATCATACCTCTCACTATGGTACAAATACTCATTTCTGTATATGGAGCATAACCAAATGGTTACGCTCCGTCCAATCCGTAGCTGTCTTTGAAAAGATGGATAAAATGCTTTGCTTCCGCTGAAAAAGGCACTGCTTTCTTTTTTATCAGCAGCAGATAAACCTTATAGTTCAAAGAAGATGAACGCACACTGCAAATCCCCATTTTTTCGAGTTCAGAAATCTGCCACTTATTTCCAATCATAAAAGCTCCGCTGTTTTTTATCAGGTTTAAACAGGTTGGATAATGACTGACTACGAGATATTTTCGCACAGAAATGTTGGGATATTCCTCCCTTAATTTCTTGCGGCTGAGAGCAGAATATTCGTCTATTTTCAAACGGACAAAAGGATACTGTATCAAACGGTCAGCGCTTATTCTTTTTTGGTTGGCCAGCGGATGTTCCCTGTGCAAATGGTAATACGGATGGCCTTCATCCAGTTCGATGCTTTCTAACCCTTTGCGGGCAAATGCGCTCATTAAAAGTGTTTTTTGAAAATCATCAGCCACAATCACCGCAAATTCAGAGCTAGTCTTTTCTACATTTTGAATACACTCTTCTATGGTCGTTTCACAAAAATCAACATCCGTTCGAGCGACATGAGACGTTGAACAATAATCCAAAAGAAGGCTGTTTTTCATGATGAAATTCCCAACAGAAAAAGACAGCTTTGTACAACTATTTTGGGGTATCTCTTCTTTTTCCAGATGTTCCAGCAAATCCATTTGGTGAATAATTGATTGTGCAAGCAGATATACTTTCCGACCATATACCGTTAACTCCAACCCATTGTTGTACCGATGAAAGATTTGTTTATTTGCTCTTGCCTCAAAATCCGAAACAACTTTACTGAGATATGGCTGAGAAACAAACAGCTTTTGAGACGCTTTGGTAATTGGGTGACAATCCGCAATTTCCACGATATATTTTAGCTGTTTAAGGTTCATTTTTTCCCCCGCAATCCGTTTACAAGCAGTGGATATTTAAATGCCTGGCCCGAACAAAACATCATCTTTGCCGTACTTGAATTATGGTCAACGATGTCACTGTATATGCAGCTGATTTAAAGAAAAAGCAACCACGAATGAGAAAACAGTGGACAAGGACTTATTTTTATAAACACCCAAGAAAGAAAACCATTCAACAGAATCACTGCGGTTACAGGCTTAAACTGCAAAATTATAAAAAGGTCATAAAACGTCCGTGGTATAAAACATGCAGTCTGAATCAGCGGTTTTCTTCCAATCAAAACCATCTACCAAAATCAGCGCAAAAAAAGCAGTATGGCAAATGCCATACTGCTTTTTCAGTGAAAAATTATTATTTCTCAAACGGATTCTCGGTTTCGTAGAGCATGCCTTTCGGCTGATTGAAACCAATATCCTCAACGCCGAGATATTTGAACACGTTGAAGAGCGCCTTGCCAAAGTGACCAAACGCAACTGCACCGTGATGCGGATATCTCTTCGCAATGAGAACGTGACGGTAGAAACGTCCCATCTCCGGAATACCGAAAATACCAATACCACCGAAGGAACGGGTCGGAACCGGCAGAATCTCACCCTCTGCAACATATGCTTTCAGCTGGGTGTCAGCTGTGCTCTGGAGACGGAAGAAAGTGATCGGACCCGGCTTGATGTCACCTTCAAGGGTACCACGGCTGACATTCGGCTCGCTGTCCGGCTCAAGGCAACGATGCTGAATGAGCTGGTACTTCAGAGCATACTCGGTCAGTTTGCTGGAGTTGGTGTTACCGCAATGGAAGCCCATAAAGGTATCTTTGTGGGTGTAATTGAACTTACCTTTGATATCGCTGTTGTACATATCTGCCGGAACAGTGTTGTTGATGTCAAGCAGAGTAACGATATCTTCAGAAACGAGCTGGCCGATGTACTCGGACAGAGCGCCGTAAATATCAACTTCGCAGGAAACCGGAATGCCACGGCCGGTCAGGCGGCTGTTGACATAGCACGGGCAGAAACCAAACTCGGTCTGGAACGCAGGCCAGCATTTGTCAGCAAACGCAACAAACTCTCTGGAACCTTTGTGCGCTTCCGCCCAGTCCAGAAGGGTAAGCTCAAACTGAGCAAGCTTCGGAACAAGGTCTTTCCACGGGTTGTTGCCAGCAAGCTCTTTCTCCATGTCAGCAACAACTTCCGGAATGCGCGGATCGTCTTTGTGCTTCTGAACAGAAGCGAGAAGATCGAGCTCAGAGTTCTCTTCTACTTCAATGCCGAGGTTGAAGAGCTGCTGAATCGGCGCATTGCAAGCGAGGAAGTCGTTCGGACGCGGACCGAAGGTAATGATCTTCAGTTTGGAAAGGCCGATGACAACGCGTGCAATCGGAATAAAGTCTTTGATCATGGTGACGATCTCGTCCGGAGTTCCAACCGGATATTCCGGAATGTACGCTTTGATCTTGCGGATGCCGAGGTTGTAGCTTGCATTGAGCATGCCACAGTAAGCATCGCCACGTCCGTCGATCAAGTTATCGCCGGTCTCCTCAGCAGCGGCACAGAACATAACCGGGCCGCCAAAGTGTTTCGCAAGCAAAGTCTCCGGAGTTTCCGGGCCGAAGTTGCCAAGATAAACGACCAGAGCGTTTACGCCTGCGGCTTTGATATCTTCAACCGCTTTGAGCATGTCGTTTTCATTTTCAACAGTGACCGGGCACTCGTAAATGTCCCCACCATTCGCTTTGTAAGCAGCGACAACCGCTTTGCGGCGGCTGGCAGACAGCTGCATCGGGAAACAGTCACGGCTGACTGCGACAATACCCAATTTAACAACTGGTGTATTAATCATATTTCATCCTCCTATGCTTTCAGTAATATCATTATCATACCACCAGACCCCGAAAAAGTCCATGGTTTTTTGGCAAATTGTCCCGTAAGAGGCAGCGTAAATCCGCACAAATATTTTTATACAATTTTGTGGATTATTCCATACCAGCGCCCTTCATAGCAGAGAGGGCCGTGCTGGTGTAACGTTTGAAAATCCCTTTGCGTTCCGGACGCGGCTTGATGCCGGCTTCCGCGCGTTTTTTCAACACTTCGGCCGCCTCTTCCGGAGTGCATTCCTTACCGGCGATTCCCACTACGTTCAGTTTGCGGTTGGGGATATCATATTCGATGATATCGCCTGTTTCCACAAAAGCAATCGCACCGCCTGCCGCTGCTTCCGGCGAAACATGACCGATGCATGGTCCGCGGGTAGCGCCCGAAAAACGCCCGTCAGTAACAAGCGCAACGGTTCCGTTCAAACGCTCGTCGCAGACGATTGCTTCGGTAGTCATGGCCATTTCCGGCATACCCGAACCGCGTGGGCCTTCATAACGGATGATGAGAACATCGTCCGGCTCCACCTTACCGCCTACGACCGCAAAGTAACAGTCTTCCTCGCTGTCAAACGCTTTGACATTTCCGCGGTGAACCAGCATTTTATCTTCCACAGCGGCGTATTTTACAATGGCGCCTTCCTCTGCGATATTGCCTTTTAATACGGCAATGGAACCAACCTCTTTAGCCTGGTCAATCGGATGGATGACCTGCTCACGGGAAAGTCCGTAATTTGCAAGATAACCGAGATTACGCTCGAAAAAGCCGTCTTTCTGAATATCCTCCAGATTCTCACCCAGCGTTTTTCCGGTGACAGTCATTACATCAAGATGCAGATAATCTTTAAGCATCAGCTGGATCATCGGGATGCCGCCGGCAAACCAGAAGGCTTCGGTCACATACTGACCGCTGGGGTAAATATTGCCGATGTGCGGAATCTTGTGATTGATCTCATCAAACAGCTCCGGCGGGATCTCCAATCCCAGCTCCCTCGCGATGGATGGGAGATGTAAAGTAGCGTTCGTTGAACCGCCGATGGCGCTATGCACCACAATGGCATTTTCAAATGCTTCTTTTGTTAAGATTTTACCAGCGGTCAAGCCCATTTTGACCAGCTTCATCATCTGACGGCCGGCAAGGCGGGCATAGGCCTGAATATCGCGCATGGTAGCAGGCATCAAAGCGCTTCCCGGCAGGGCAAGTCCAAGCGCTTCCGCCATACATTGCATCGTACTGGCGGTACCCAAAAACTGACAAGCGCCCAGGGACGGGCAGCCGGTGAGTTTAAAGTCGCGAACTTCCTGTTCCGAAATCGCCCCTTCTCGTTTCTGCCGCAGAGAAATATCCCCTGCCTTGATGGAAGTGGACATATATGGGCCAGGACGCATGCTTCCCCCCGGAATAAAAATAGTCGGAATATCAAGGCGTGCCGCCGCTTTCAGGTGTGCCGGAATGGATTTGTCACAGGAAGAAAGCAGGATCATACCGTCCCACGGGTTGACCGACGCATGCAATTCAACCATATCGGCCAGCACTTCACGAGAGGCAAGAATATAATTCATGCCGTCATGACCCTGTGCGCAGCCGTCACAGATATCGGTCGCATGGAACTGACCCGGTTTTCCGCCCGCTTCATAAACCCCAATCCGCGCTTCCTCAGCAAGTTTATCCAAATGTTTACTGCCCGGATGGCTGTCTCCGAACACATCTTCAATTAAAATCTGCGGTTTGGTAATATCCGACTCATCCCAGCCGGTACCAAGCTGAAGCGCGTCAAACTGCGCCCACAGATTGCGCTGCGGCGCACTTTTCTGGCAATAATCGCCCATTTGTACTATCTCCTTTGTGTGATTGAATTGAATATATGGATTGCTTTCATGTTCTATTGTACAAGGCGCATTCTTTAAAGTCAAACAAAACCATGTGAAACACGCAAACATTTCTGTGCCGTTGCAGAGAAAGCTAATTTTCTCTTCCGCCATTTCGTTTGAAACAAATATTAAAAAAGCTCCCGCTAATGCGAGAGCTTTCAAATTATGAGTTAGAAGACCCATCGTCCGTATTTTCAGGTTTTTTAAACACATCATCCGGAGCCTGCTCAATCGGAACCTGCTCCACCTTTGTATAACCGTGTTGCCGGGGGTCCATCGTTTCCTGAATCCACTCTTCTTCGTCCGCTTTCTTACGGCGTTTTCTAAGCAGAACAATCAAAACAACTACCGCTACGATTACCAACACCAGCCCGCCTGCAAGAGCGATAACATAATACATCTGCTGTGTCGTCAGCACAAAGCCAAAAATCTCAATCGGTTTTTCAATCACTTGTGTGAACACAATTCCCCCGATCATCTCTTCGAACGCGGTTTCATCTTCAGATGGAATGCTGCCGGTATAAGAATGGAGCGTAATATTAATATGCTGTCCATTAATGATAGTGGTGTACTGAATCATTTCAACCCGCTCAGCACCAAGGGCGGTGGTCTTATTCAGCCGCAGCCATTTGGCCTGATCGGTATTGAGTACAGAGTATCCGTCATATTTTACAGTGCCTTCGGAAAGGTCAAAACTCGTGCCAGAATCAGAAGAAGCATCCGTATTCGAGGATGAGTCAGCATTCGCACTGGAATCACCAGATGCTTCGGAATCGGAACTCATGCTGGACTCATCAGACGCCTCAGAATCTGAATCCACGCTGGAAGCAGAAGATGATTCAGAGCCGGAACCGGTATACGTTTCAGAATTATCACTGGAACCAGAAGACGCCCCGGACTGTTCCTGAGCAGAAACCGAGCTAAGCTGATTGTAAATCTGTTCAAACTGATCATCGGTATAACCGCTCCAGTTAAACTGATTCTCATCTTCCTGCATGGTAATGACGATCTCTTCATCAAATGTATCCGGTTTAATCGCATTATAATAAATGGATTCCTGCTCAAACATCTGCTCAATCTCTGCACGGCTGAGACCAAGCGTATCAAGCGCTTCTGAATCACTCGGCATATCACGCGTTAAAACATACCAGCTTTTTCCGTCCTGCGTCTGCATATCCGGTACGGTGAGATACAGTTCATACAGCGTTGTAGATGCGCCTGCGGCAATCACCGAAAAAACACACATAAAACTTCCAAGAACTGCCGCTAAAACAGCAGAACCGATTTTTTTCAACATGAATTTCACCTCGTACAGTACTATAACATAAACCGGCGACCGTGTACAGTATTTTCACTTTTTCGCTTACGGTACTTTTGCCTCTTTAAGCAGAACCTTTCACGTTTATTGACTTGACTTTTGGAATAGACTATAATGGCATACAGTTCCGACCGACCGGTCGGTCGGTTTGCAAATCATCAAATGAACAGGAGAAACTCTATGCTTGCAAAGTTCAGCGTCAAAAAACCGTTTACTGTTTTAGTCGCAGTTATTATTATTTTAGTCCTCGGTGTTGTTTCCTATACCCATATGACTGTAGACCTGATTCCAAGTTTCAACCTTCCATACGCGATTGTCTCAACCACATACATCGGCGCTTCTCCGGAAGAGGTTGAGCAGCAGGTCACTTCTCCCATCGAACAGGGAATGGCATCCATTAATAATGTTGCTGAAATCAGTTCAGTTTCCAGCGAAAACGTTTCCATGGTCATTCTGGAATTCAACGAAAGCACCAATATGGACACAGCCATGATTGAAATGCGGGAGATGCTGGACACACTCAAAAGCAACCTACCAGAAAACGCGGGTTCTCCCACCATTATGAAACTCAACCCCAATATGATGCCGATTCTATCCGCGGCGGTTTCCGTAGAGGGGTTGGATGCCGAACAGGCCTCCACTTATATTGATGAAGAAATTCTGCCGGAAATCAAAAACGTGGAGGGTGTTGCTTCCGTTTCGGCGAACGGACTGGTCACCAGCATGGCGGATGTCACCCTTTCTCAAGAAAAGATTGATGCGCTCAATGCCGACATCGCCGATTTTTACAAACGTGAAGCAGAAGAAAAAATCCGCACAGCCGCCCGGGAGGAGATTATCAAACAGATCGACTCTCAGTTGGAGGCACAGCGTCAGACTGCGTTACAGCAGACATTCACCGAAGAGATGGCTGACCAAGCGCTCGCCGAACCGAAACAGCAGGCAATTGATGCGGTTAACCAGAAATTTGACGAACAAAAACAAGCTATGATTGCGCAGGGCATGCCGGAAGAGATGGCTGAGCAGGCACTTGCCCAAGCAAAACAGAGTGCTCTTGATGAGGTCAACGCACAATTTGAAGCACAAAAACAGCAGTTGATGCAGCAAAAGCTTCCGGAATCGATTGTCAACGAACAAATCGAAGCCGCCCGCACGGCGCTGTATGCCAATGTAGACGCGCAGGTGGAACAAATCGTTGCGTCACAGCTCTCTTCTCTGGAAATCCCGGAAATCGAGATTACCACCGATATGGTAGAAGGAATCCTGCAGGGAGAAAACTTCAGCATGCCCGCGGGCAGTGTGGAGTCGGTCGACGGTATCACCTATCCGGTTCGGGTCGGCGATAAAATCGCGAACCTGGAGGAGCTGGGCAACCTCACCCTGATGGAAATACCGAATTACAAAACCATCAAGCTGTCAGACGTAGCGGATATTACCTCTTACAGTGACGCCGATACAATCTATTCACGGGTCAACGGAAACCACGCGATCATCCTCTCCATCCAGAAACAACCGGATATTTCCACCGCGGAAGTCTCACACAACGTACAACAGCGTATGGAGAAGCTGTCTTCACAGGATGAAACAGTCAAATTTTCCGTTTTGATGGATCAGGGCGAATATGTTGACCTCATGATCGGCACCATTGTGCAGAACCTGCTGTGGGGCGGTGTGTTCGCAGTTGTGATTCTGTTCATCTTCCTGCGCAAGATCCGGCCGACGTTTATCGTGGGTGTTTCGATTGTTATCAGCGTCATCACCGCGTTCGTGCTGATGTATTTTTCCGGCATCACCCTCAACATGATCTCGATGAGCGGGCTTGCTTTGGGTGTAGGTATGCTGGTCGACAATTCCATTGTCGTAATCGAAAACATCTTCCGGTTCCGGCGGGAAGGTATGGGCGCCAAAGAAGCTGCTATACAGGGCGCGAAAGAGGTTTCCGCCGCCATTGTTTCCTCTACCCTCACCACAGTAATCGTCTTTGTGCCCATTGTATTTACCGAAGGGATTACCCGCCAGCTGTTTACCGACATGGCGCTCACCATCGCCTATTCCCTGCTTGCAAGCCTTGCGGTTGCGCTCACCGTGGTGCCGGCTGCATCCAGCACTATGATGAAAAAGCCGATCGTTTTCAAACGTAATTTCAGCGACCGGCTGGCAGACGTATACGGCAAATTTTTAGCCAAAACGCTTAAGCACAGCTGGGCGGTTATTCTCTTGTGTATTGTACTGCTGGGCGCCAGTGTAGCCGCCGCGTTCTCCTCCGGAACAGAGCTGTTCCCGAGCATGGACAGCGGCAATCTGACTGTTTCTGTGGAGATGCCGGACGATTTCAGTGAAACCGAAACCTTCTCTGCGCTGGATGAGCTTTCCGAAACGCTCACTTCCATTGAGGATGTGGAAACGGTGGGCATTCTGGGAAGCAGTGGATCTGACAGCATCATGTCGCTAATGGGAAGCGGTACCACTATTTATGTACAGCTGAAAGAAGACCTTGCCCGCCCGACCGACGAGGTCGCGCAGGAGATCCGCGACAAGACTGCCGGAAAACCGTATTCTGTAACGGCGTCCGGCAGTAACGCCGACCTTTCCATGCTGACCGGCGGGCAGATCGTCTACAACATTTACGGAAGCGATCTGGATGATATCCGCAGCGCCGCGACCGGTATTGCCGATCTTATCGCTCAGACAGAAGGCACGACCGATGTTGACAACGGCCTCGGCAAAGCGAGCGAAGAGATGCGAATCACCGTAAACAAAGACAAAGCCATTGCCAAAGGTTTGACCGTCGCTCAGGTCTACATGACCGTCAGCGAAGCGATTGCTTCAGAGCAGGCTACAACATCCATTACCCAGAACAATGTCGTATGTGACATTTATGTAAAAGACGCCCGCGAAGAGCCCATGACCGCGGAAAAACTGGGCGACATCCAAATCGAAAACGCAAACGGTGAAGCGGTAAAACTTTCCGACATCGCAGAAATCGCCAAAGCAGAGGGATTCACTTCCATCCAACACGAAGGTCAGGAACGGTATGTAAGCGTGACCGCCTCGCTGGAAAACGGCTATCTGAGCGGCGATGTGAACGAAGAGATCCAGCAAAAAATAAATGATTACACCTTGCCCGGAGACTGCCGCATTGAAGCAGGCGGTGAAAGCGAAAGCATTGCCAGCACATTTAACGACCTGTATCTGATGATCGGGCTGGCGATTCTGTTCATCTACCTGGTCATGGTCGCGCAGTTCCAGTCGCTTCTCTCCCCGTTCATCGTCATGTTCACCATTCCGCTGGCATTCACCGGCGCATTTCTCGGCCTGTTTTTCACAAGAATGCCGGTCAGCGTGGTGGCACTCATTGGCTTTGTGCTGCTGGTAGGCATCGTGGTAAACAACGGCATTGTCTTTGTGGATTACGCAAATCAGCTTCGAAACAAAGGGATGGATACAGTGGAAGCGCTTATTCTGACCGGAAAACGCCGTCTGCGACCAATTTTGATGACTGCGCTGACCACCATCATCGCGCTTTCCACAACAGTGTTTGACACGAGTTCCGGCGCGGAACTGACCCGCCCCATGGCGGTGACGACCATCGGTGGTCTGGCTTATTCTACCTTGCTCACCCTATTTCTGGTGCCGGCTCTTTACAAAATCTTTCACCGCAAAAAGAAAAAGGCCGTTGAAGAGCCTAAAAATTTAGCGCCCAACAAACCGGTCCAAGAATAAAGCGGGGGCTGGATATGTCAAAAAGAAATGAAATTTTAAATGCGGTCATCCAAAAAAGCAACTGTTGCATTTCACCGAATGAACTTACCATCTCCTCTGTCGCCAAAGCGGCAGGGGTTGGAAAAAGCACGGTATATGAATATTTTCCTTCCAAAGAAGAAATGCTGGCTGAAGCTCTTGTATATTTCATTGACGAGAGCATCAGCAGCATCGCTGGCATTTCAGGCGATTATACTTTTTACGGTGGGTTTTGCGCTGTCACGCAGAAGATGCTTGAAACCTTTCAAAACAACCATTCTTTCTTTCAGCTCGTTTTTATTTCCGGCATGACAGAAGAATATGCGCAGGCCTTATCCGGACGGCTCAGTGAAAAATGCGAAGAACTGACTGGAAGAATGCTGACCCTGCTGCGCCAATTGATCGCGCTTGGAAAAGCTGAGGGAGTGATTAACGGAGAGCCGGAAGACGTTGACATTCTGTTCGCGTTCAGTTGTATTCTTTCCGTATTCAATTGCCAAAGCAGTGGATTATTTCCTGGAAAACTGTTTTCAAAAACCGACGCCGAGGAATCTTACCGCTTTCTGTTTTCCAAATTTATTAAACTTCTCAGTTAAGTCTTTGGAACCAAAGGTTTTAAATGATTTTCCACCTCTATTACCCGAACTTTTAAACACCACTTCGAAGCCAAACACTCAAGCCGTCTGTTCCTATCCGGCAGACCGAGCAACGTGCTTTGACCAAAAGAATCAAATCACAAAAAGGCCGCTCCGCAAATCTGCGGAGCGGCCTTTTACCGTACTGACTTAGAGAGTCGTTTTCAAAAATTCCTCGCCGATAATATCGTTAAATGTTTGTTTTGCAAACTCATAATTAAACTGAGACTGATAATTCCGCACACCATGCTGATTGGCCAGCTCTTCTGAATACTCAGAAAACGGGATGATGCGAATGTCGGAATAATTGGAATTATAATGGGTAACGGTCGGAATAAAGGTCACATCGGTAATGGAAACAGTGTCGGTCTCATACTCTTTTTCGTAGGTAATATCCAGAATGCCGCCGCACATATTGGTAGCCTTCTGCTCAGTAGAGATGAAGTTTCCGAGCGAATACGCAACAAGCGCTTTCCCGCCGTCCGGCTTATCCACATACTCAATCGGCTGGAGAACGTGAGGACCACTTCCGTAAACCACATCCGCACCCCAGGCGACCAGTTTTTCCACAAAAGCACGCTGACCGTCAGTAATCTGCGTATTGCATTCCTGCTGCCAGTGCATAAACACACAGACAACGTCCGACTCAGCCTTTGCCGCTTCGATGTGTTCTTTAATCTGCTGCTCTACCTGCTCACGGGTCTGATGGGTATCTGCCAGATTCATGAGCTTAAGTTCCGAATCCGCAGGCATGGTGTTACCGTTGGTGTACTCGGTCACACCGATATAACTGAAGGTGATTCCGTTTACCGTATGTTTTTTAACTTCGTTAAAATCCTCTTCACCGGCATAAGCACCGGTCAGGACAACGCCTTGATCCGCCTTATCCTTCCAGAACTGAATGGTTTCCAGCGCACCGGACACCCCCTGGTCGAGGATATGGTTGTTGGCATGATTAAACACTTTAATACCAATATCGACCATATGATCGCCCAACTCGGTAGGGGTATTAAACAACGGCCAGTTGGATGGTTCTCTGGAAGCGACCAGCGGAGTTTCCTGATTCATCACGCCAAAATCCGCCTGCGCAAAAATGGGAGCAACCTGCTGGTAAGTATAGGTAAAGTCATACCCTTCCCCACCGGCTTTTTCATTGGCAAGCATAAAAATACGCGAGTGGATGAGATTATCCCCTGTCACCATAACACGGGCCTGAGTCGGTTCCGGTATAGTGGAAGACTCTTCGCTATCTGACGAAGATTCCGAGCTGTCCGAAACAGGCGTGCCGGAAGTTTCCTGAGACTTAAACTTGTCTGCGATAGCCCAGATGGAAACACCGATTGCTGCCACCAAAATAACAGCGACCAGAATCATAAATATATTCTTATACTTAATTCGTTTCTTTTTTCTTCTGTATGAAGCCATTTCATCCTCCTGAAAAATAAAATTAAATTGATCAACAGTATTGTACCATCGCAGCGTTCGGTTGTAAATACCTGTCGCTTTCTGGAAAATCGTGTTAAAACCCGCTGATTTTTCCTTAATTTTATGATAAAATAAAGTGAATGTTTATTCAATCACTGATTGACTTTATTTATAAAGGAGGATGCTTATGGAACGGGCAAGCGGTATTTTAATGCACATCACCTCATTGCCTTCGCCCTACGGCATTGGAACGCTTGGAAAAGAAGCGAAACGCTTTATTGACTTTTTGGCGGAAGCAGGCCAAAGTTACTGGCAGATTCTTCCCATTGGGCCGACCGGATACGGGGATTCCCCTTACCAGTCTTACTCTACTTTCGCCGGTAATCCATATTTGATCGACCTGGACCTGTTGTGCAAAGAAGGTCTTCTGAAAAAAGAAGAGATTTCTTCTGTCAAATGGGGTGACGACCCCCAGCAGGTCGATTTCACCTGTATGGAACAGCAGAAAATCAAGCTCCTGCGGCGAGCTGCAAAGCGTTTTGATTTTACCGGCGATGATTTTCGATCTTTCGTTCAGAAACAAGCAGACTGGTTAAGTGATTACAGCCTTTATATGGCTTTGAAACAGCATTTTGACCAGAAAACCTGGATGGAATGGGAAGAAGACATCAAATTAAGAAAACCGGACGCGTTAAACTGCTACCGAATTCTGTTACAGGAAGAAATCGCGTTCTGGAACTTTTTACAGTATATCTTTTTCAAACAATGGAAAAAAATTAAACGGTACGCAAAGCGTAATCAAATCAAAATAATCGGAGACATTCCCATTTATGTTGCGTTGGACAGCGCGGATGTATGGGCCAACAGAGAACTGTTTTGCCTTGACGAAAACGCCGCTCCCATCGATGTTTCCGGCTGCCCGCCGGACGCGTTTTCCGAAACAGGCCAGCTTTGGGGCAACCCTACCTATCGCTGGGACTATCACAAAAAAACCGGCTACCGCTGGTGGATGAAGCGCATACGCGCGGCTGCGAAACAGTACGACATCATCCGCATCGACCATTTCCGCGGATTTGACAGCTATTATGCAATCCCCTACGGAAGCGAGACTGCCGCAACAGGCCGCTGGGAAAAAGGCCCGGGCTATGACTTTTTCAAAACGTTAAAAAAGAAGTTAGGTGATATACCCATCATCGCGGAGGACTTGGGATACCTCACCCCTTCGGTGCGCAAACTACTCGCAAAAACGGGATATCCCGGCATGAAGGTGCTGGAGTTCGCGTTTGATTCCCGCGAAGAAAGCGACTACCTGCCCCATAATTACCCGCATAACTGCGTTGTCTACACCGGCACACACGACAACAACACTCTGGTGGGCTGGCTTAAGGAGATTCCCAAAGAGGACCTCGACATGTGCATAAATTACCTGCGGCTGACCAAAGAAGAAGGGTATGATAAAGGAATCATCAAAGCGGCGTGGGCCAGCGTTGGCGATACAGCCATTGCCCAGATGCAGGACTTTCTTGGTCTTAACGCTGATGCGCGGATGAACACCCCGTCCACCGTAGGAACAAACTGGAAATGGCGGATGCTGCCAGGTGCCGCAACGTCTGAGCTCGCCGGTCAAATTCGCAGTATGACCAAACTATATGGGAGGTTAGCTAAGAAATGAACACCTTATCGCCCCGTTTCGAGGAGATTATAAAAACCAAATACCACAAACAACCGGAAGCGGCTTCCGCTGTAGAAACGCATGAAGCGCTGGCTTCTGCTGTGATGGAACAGATCACCGATGACTGGATGGATTCTGAAAAAGCACACCGCAGCCAGAAAAAGGCTTGTTATTTTTCCGCTGAGTTTCTGGTAGGCCGTGCTGTTTACAATAATCTGCTCTGCCTTGGGCTCACCGAACAGGCAGAAAAGCTGTTTGAGTCCCACGGACTTTCTTTGTCTGATTTAGAAGAAATCGAAGACGCGGCGCTCGGCAACGGAGGGCTGGGACGACTTGCTGCCTGTTTCTTAGACAGCGGCGCCACCCTTTCCCTTCCTCTTGACGGCTATGGAATCCGTTACCGCTACGGTCTTTTCCGGCAGTCATTTGAAAACGGTTTTCAAAAGGAACAGGCAGACGACTGGTCCCGGTTTGGAGACCCATGGTCGATCCGCCGGGAAGATGAAGCGGTGGAAGTGGCTTTCAAAGGGCAAACCGTACGTGCTGTTCCATATGACATGCCAATTCTAGGCTACCGAAACGGGCATGTTTCCACCCTTCGCCTCTGGCAGGCGGAACCAGTCGTTCCATTTGACTTTGACCTGTTCAACAGCCAAAAATATGCGCAAAGTGTAAAGGAGAAAAATTCTGCTGAAGATATTTCCAGAGTGTTGTATCCAAACGACGACACCCTTGCCGGAAAGCGGCTTCGTTTCAAACAGCAGTACTTTTTCTGCTGTGCCTCACTGACCGACATTATCCGGAAATTTGTAAAGGATCACGGCACTAATTTTTCCTCGTTCCCGGACTGGTACGCCATTCAACTCAACGACACCCATCCGGTGGTATCCATTCCCGAACTGATTCGCCAGCTCTGCGACTTATACGGCGTGCCGTTTGAACAGGCGCTTTCCATTGCGCAGAAAACCTTTGCCTACACCAATCACACCATTATGGCGGAAGCGCTGGAAAAATGGGATATTTCTCTCATCCGCAGTGTTGCGCCCCGCATTGCGGAAATCATCCGAATGATCGACAAGGTACAGCGAAAGGATTTGGAAAGCAGAGGCGTTGAGAAAGATTCTTTCCAAAATCTGGTGATTTTGCAGGGAAAAACCGTCCACATGGCATATCTCGCTATTTATGCGTCCCACTGCGTCAACGGGGTGGCGGAAATCCACACCGAACTGCTCAAACATGACATACTCAAAGACTGGTACCAGCTATATCCAGAACGGTTCCAGAACAAAACGAACGGCATCACCCAGCGGCGCTGGCTGGCGCTCTGCAACCCGGAATTGACCACACTGATAAAACAACTCTTAGGAAACGATCATTTTCTCACCCATCTGGATGATTTGAATCGATTAAAGTCCTTTGCGGATGACAGTTCCGTACTGGAGCGCTTCCAGCAGATCAAACAACTGAAAAAGAGACAGCTTGCGGCATTTGTGAAAAAGCAGGAAGGGGTCGAGATCGATCCCGAATGGATCTTTGACATTCAAATCAAACGGCTGCACGAATACAAACGTCAGCTGCTCAACGCGTTTTCCATTCTGGCCATCTATTTCGGTATCAAGGACGGGAGCATCCAAAACTTTCATCCTACCGTGTTTTTGTTTGGCGCGAAATCGGCGCCGGGATATTTCCGCGCGAAAGCAGTCATCAAATATATCAACGAAATTGCCCGACTCATCAACAGCGACCCAGACGTAAACCAATTGATGAAAGTGGTTTTTGTTCACAACTACAACGTTTCTTACGCAGAAAAACTAGTTGCGGCGGCTGATCTGTCTGAACAAATCTCCACTGCCGGGACCGAAGCATCCGGAACAGGAAACATGAAATTCATGCTCAACGGCACAGTTACCCTCGGCACACTGGACGGCGCAAATGTGGAGATTGCGGCAGAAGCGGGAGAAGAAAACAACTACATTTTCGGCCTGACAGTGGAAGAGATCGAGCAGCTGAAACCGAATTACGATCCGGTCAAGTATTACGAAAGCAATCCGCTGCTCAAGCGGGTGGTTGATACACTCATCGACGGCACTGTTTCCGACGATGGCACTGGGATGTTTGAGGAGCTTTATAACGCTCTTCTCAAAGGAGCGTCCTGGCATCAGCCGGATCATTACTTCCTGCTGGCAGATTTTGACGACTATCTGCGCACAAAGCTCCGCGCAAACGCAGACTATTCCGACCGAACGGCATTTTCGCGCAAATGCTGGATGAATTTAAGCTCCGCCGGAAAATTCAGTTCTGACCGAACGATTCAGCAATACGCAGCTAAAATATGGGAAATCGAACAAATACAGTAACAAAAAACGGCAGATAAATGTAAAATCTGCCGTTTTTTCGTTGATTCTCCTAAAAAAGAGAAGTATAATAAAAGAAATACAAACGAGGTGATCGCTTGATTTTCTTTTCTGATTTGCCCAGCACACCTATGCAGGTATTCGGGCCTCTTCATATTGCTTTGATTGCGGCAGTAATCGCCGGCATAATACTAATCTATCGTTTTCGCGCTCCCCTTCGGAAATTCGGCCACGAAAAAACACTTCGTTATCTGTTTGCCGGTATTTTGTTTGCCAACATGACCATTTATTACGTTGGGATGATGTTTGCAGGATGCTACGATGTAAAAAAGCATCTTCCGCTGGAGTTTTGCTTTATCACCGGATATCTATTCATGTACATATTAATAAGTGAAAACAAGAAGCTGTTCCGAATCGTCTATTTCTTTACTTTAATGGGGCCTCTGCCCGCCATCCTGTGGCCGAATCTGACCGGAACATTTGACCGGTATGTGTTTTACCAGTTCATCATCAGCCATCACATCATGCTGCTCATGAGCATTTATACGCTGGTCGTCTTCCGGTACAGAGTTTCTTTCCGCGATATGATTCCCGCGTTTTTCACGGCGATGGGCATATTCGGAGCGGTATTTTGCATCAACCTGTTGTTTGGTACCAATTACATTATGCAGCAAAAACTTCCAGACACAGTGCTGAATCTTTACCCGTTCCTCAGGCAATTTGATGTTCCAGTTTTCTGGCTGTTGATCTGCGGCCTTGCGTGTCTGATCGCCGCGGGAGGACTTGCAAAAGTGTTACAGCGTGACCGTCCCCGCGTGGTTCTTTCGCGTTCAGAAACAGCCAAAACACCGAAAAACGCAGAAAGTGTGCGAATTTATTGCCGATAAAATGCTTTTTCCGAAAATCAGGACAAATTTCTTCAAAGTCTGCTCCGCTGGAATCGTATTTTTGTGAAATTTGCCATTATTTGCACCAGTAAATTTGTGGTATAATACCATAAGTGGCATTTTACAATTTGCCGGATGCAAACGACTGATTTCAAAGGAGACTTTTGCTTGATTCGAGAAGATTTGCGCAATGTTGCGATTATTGCTCACGTTGACCATGGCAAGACCACGCTGGTCGACGAAATGCTCAAACAGGGCGGTGTATACCGCGAAAACCAGGTCGTAGAAGAGCGTGTTATGGACAGCAACGCCCTGGAACGGGAACGCGGCATCACCATTCTGGCCAAAAATACAGCGGCACATTATAAAGGTGTGAAAATCAACATCATCGATACCCCGGGGCACGCGGATTTCGGCGGCGAGGTAGAGCGTGTACTCAAAATGGTGAACGGTGTTATCCTTTTGGTAGATGCGGCGGAAGGCTGCATGCCGCAGACGCGTTTTGTTTTGCAGAAAGCGCTGGAAATGGGCCACCGTATTATTATTGTAGTCAACAAGATTGACCGTCCGGATGCCCGTTTGGACGAAGTCGGCGATGAGGTTCTGGAGCTGTTGCTGGATCTGGATGCTTCGGAAGAGCAATTGGAAAGCCCCATCATTTTCTGTTCCGGGCGTGCAGGTACCGCTTCCCTTTCCCAGTATGAACCGGGGAAAGACTTATCGGTATTGTTTGAAACGATCATTGATTATATTCCGGCACCGGAAGGCGATGAAAACGGCGAACTTCAGCTTCTTGTATCCTCCATCGACTACAACGATTATGTAGGCCGAATTGCCATTGGCCGGATTGAACGCGGAACGTTGAAAGTCAATCAGGACGTCATGGTCTGTAACTATCATCAGGACCAAGACCCATACAAAAGCCGCGTACAGACCATTTACCAGATTGATGGTCTCAACCGTATTTCAGTTGACAGCGCCAAGGTTGGAGACATTGTCTGCTTTTCCGGTATCAGCGACATCACGATTGGCGATACCATCACCTCTCTTGCCGCGCCTGAACCACTGCCGTTTGTCAAAATCAGCGAGCCGACTGTGGAAATGACCTTCTCAGTCAATGACAGCCCGTTTGCAGGACGGGAAGGAAAATTTGTTACCTCCCGCCAGCTGCGTGAACGGCTGTATAAAGAACTGTTAAAAGACGTTTCTCTCCGCGTGGAGGACGGTGACACCACCGACAGTTTCCGTGTCTGCGGACGCGGCGAAATGCATCTTTCCATCCTGATTGAAACCATGCGCCGGGAAGGGTTTGAATTTTCAGTCAGCACTCCGCGTGTATTGATGAAAGAGATTGATGGAAAACGTTATGAACCGACTGAACGTCTGCTCATTGATGTTCCGGAAGAATGTGTTGGTTCTGTTATGGAAAAGATGGGAACACGCAAAGCGGAATTGTTGCAGATGCATCCGCAGGGTTCCCGCATGCGAATTGAATACATCATTCCTTCCCGCGGGTTGTTCGGTTACCGCAGCGAATTTTTGACCGATACCAGAGGCGAAGGAATTCTCAACGCTGTGTTCAATGATTACCAGCCCTATAAAGGCGAGATTTCCCGTCGTGTGACCGGTTCCCTGATCTCGTTTGAAACCGGCGACGCGGTCACTTATGGCTTATACAATGCGCAGGAGCGCGGAACATTGTTCATTGGTGCGGGCACACCGGTTTATGAGGGCATGATCGTAGGCTGTTCTCCGAAACAGGAAGATCTTGCCGTTAACGTCTGCAAAAAGAAGCAGCTCACCAATACCCGTGCTTCCGGCAGTGACGACGCGCTTCGCCTGACTCCTCCACGCCGGATGAGTTTGGAAGACTGCTTGGAATTTCTTGCAGAGGACGAACTGCTTGAGGTAACGCCGAAAAACCTGCGGCTGCGCAAACGTATTCTCAATAACAGCCAGCGGATGAAAGCAAAATTTAAATCCTGACATAGATCATACAAAAGCCGGTCGCATCAGCGACCGGCTTTTCTAAACAAAAAAGACAGGCTTTCGGCCTGCCGTGTTGATGATTTTGTTGGTGTGATAGTCCTCAAAATCATATCAAGAAGGTGTAAGTTTTTACTTACAGGCTTAGTATACCCAGTACTTGTGAAAAAATTATTTCTTCATAGTTAAATGTATAAGAAATTTCATGTCAAAATTTGTTTCCGAAGATACGAAAGAGCAAGCAAAGTGTTAACGAATTTTTCGGACACATTCTCACAGCTATCCTGACCGAAAACGGATATCCGCAATGGAAAAGCAAATTTAAGGTTTCTTGACATTTCGAAGAAAAATGCTATCATTTTTAACAGATATTACAGAAAGGCCGCTGACTCACTGCGGCAAAGAGGAGAGTCATTATGCTATCCGAACTTCAAAAAGAAATTCTGAAACTTAAACAGGAAACCAATACGGCCATTGTCGCGCACAGTTACCAGTCGCCTGAGATACTGGAGATCGCAGACGTTACCGGCGATTCGTTCGCCTTGAGTGTAGCGGCAACCAAACTAGAGCAAGCGACAGTTTTAATGTGCGGCGTAGGATTTATGGCAGATACTGTCAAGATTTTGTCACCGGAAAAGAAGGTGATACTTGCCTCACCCGAGGCAACCTGCCCAATGGCGGAGCAGATCTCACCTGAACGCGTACTGCAATACCGGAAAGAACATCCGGACCATGCGGTAGTTGCCTATGTCAACACTACGACCGAGCTCAAAGCAGTGGCGGATGTCTGCGTCACCTCTTCCAGCGCGCTGGAAATCGTGAAAAAACTGCCACAGAAGGACATTCTGTTTATCCCCGACCAAAATCTGGGCAGTTATGTGAAAAAAATGCTGCCGGAAAAGAACATCATTCTCTGGAACGGAATGTGTCCGGTACATGGGACCATCACCGAGGAAGAGTGCCTTGCCGTTCTGGACAAGCACCCCGAGGCAGCTGTGCTGATGCACCCTGAGCTTCCGGAAGAGGTGTTAAAACACGCCGATGTGATCGGCTCCACCGCAGCGATCATCCACTATGCACTCGAACACGATGAACCGTGCGTGATCGGCACAGAGAAAAGCGTTTATGATTATCTTTGCCTGAAAAAGCCGGAACAGAAATTTTATCTGCTCACCAAACGGCTGATCTGCCCGGATATGCGTTTGACCAGCCTGATGGACGTAAAGAAAGCGCTCACCGGAGAGGGCGGCCGGGAGATCTGCTTGGAGGAAGGCCTGCGTCTGAAAGCCAAGCATGCCATTGACGAGATGATCCGGCTCGGATAACAGCATTCCAATTTTACGGCATCAAAAAAACAGCGTCAGTTTTGCTGACGCTGTTTTTTTGTCTTTCCACAAGACCGACATTGCCCAGATGTGCAGGAAGAACATCCGGAGCATCCTTCCTCTTTCCCGCCGGAGCAGCCACAGCCTTTTCCAAGAAACTGCCGCACCAACGCGCGGATTACAATAAAAAACGAGGCAATGATGAGCAAGATACAAAAAGCAACAATGACACGATCCATTTTATTTTCCTTATAAAAACGAAAGTACCAGCGAGCCGATCTGATAGATGGCAAGCGAAACCAGGTATGCCACACAGGTTTGATAAAGCGCGGTTCCAACCGCCCATTTCAGGCTGTTCATCTCCCGGCGAATGGTAGCAAACGCGGAGATACAGGGCATGTAGAGCAAAGTAAACGCCATAAACGCATAAGCCGAAAGGGGTGTGAACACCTGTGAAAGCGCCACGTCAGCACTCCCTGCTGCTCCGGTGGAGTAAAGGACATTCATGGTGCTGACCACGCTTTCTTTTGCCACGAGTCCTGTCAGCAATGAAACAGCCGCCTGCCAGTTTCCGAACCCAAGCGGGACAAAAATACCCGCAATCACCTTGCCGAGCTGACTGAGCATACTGTCGCCGCTGTCAGTCACAAAATGCAGGGATGTATCAAAACTCTGGAAGAACCAGACAACAACGCTCATGGCAAAAATAATGGTACCGGCCTTGATGAGAAAGCCTTTTCCCTTTTCCCAGGTGCGGATCAGAATCGAACGCAGAGATGGAAGATGGTACTGTGGGAGCTCCAGCACAAAAGGTGAAAACACGCCACGAAAAACGGTTTTACTGAGCAGTACGCCGCTTGCCATTGCAACGATCATACCGAGTATGTACATGCTGAACACCACGATCTGCTGATTCTCCGCAAAAAACACGCCGGCAAACAGGGCATAAATCGGCATACGCGCACCGCAGGACATAAACGGAGTCAACATGATGGTGAGGTTGCGGTCCTTTTCGTTTTCCAGCGAACGGGCTGCCATAACAGCGGGTGTTGTGCAGCCAAACCCCATCAGCATGGGGATAAATGATTTTCCGGAAAGCCCAAACTTGCGCATGATCTTATCCATGATAAACGCCGCGCGCGCCATATATCCGCTGTCTTCCAAAAACGAGAGAAAAAAGAACAGCAGCAAAATCTGTGGCACGAAGGTAAGAATGGTTCCCACACCGCCAATGACAGCATCCACAAGCAGGCTGTGGGTCCATTCCGGCGCATTTGCCGCAAGCAATCCCTGTTCAACCAACGGGGTCAGAAGATCACTGAACAGGTATTCCACACAACCTTTCAAGAATTCTCCGACCGGACCGAAGGTGATGCCGAAGATGACAAAAATGATCGCAAAGAAAATGGGAATGGCGAGAAACCGGTTGGTCAGCACCCGGTCGATCCGTTCGGTCACATCCGCTTTTTTCTTCTTCCCTGTTTTCTGAACCGCTGCCGCCACCAGCTGTTCGATTAGACGATAACGGACATCCGCCATGATCGTCGCGCGGTCATGGTTCCCGGTCTTGCGCTGATACTCTTCTACCACCGCATCCATCCGGCGGATAGCATGTTCCGAAAGCTGAAGACGTTTGAAAACGTTCTCATCCTGCTCTACGATCTTGCAGGCATAAAACAGCAGCCGCTCTTCATCCTCACAATAATCTGCCAAAATGGAAATCAAATCATTGAGCATATTATCGGCGTGCAGACCGTAACTCAACCGTTTCACACTGCTTGTCTTGGAAATTTCTTCGGCAGACCGAACCAATTCTTCTACATGATATCCGGTTCTTGCGGAAACCGGAACAACCGGCACACCTAACCGTTCAGAAAGCACATCGCAATCGATTTTCCCACCGGCAGATTCAACCTGATCCATCATATTTATTGCAATAACCGTGGGGATGGATAACTCCAGTACCTGCAAAGAAAGGTAAAGGTTTCGTTCAATGTTGGTACCGTCTACAATGTTGACCACGGCATTCGGATGCCCATCGATGATAAAATCGCGGGTGATGATCTCTTCCATCGTATAAGGAGAAAGCGAATAAACGCCCGGCAGGTCAACGATTTCACATTTTTTATCCGCTGTAAGACCAGACTTTTTTTCCACCGTAACACCAGGCCAGTTTCCCACATACTGGTTAGAACCGGTCAGGCTGTTGAACAGTGACGTCTTTCCGCTGTTCGGGTTGCCGACAAGGCCAATTTTAAGCGCCATGAGCAATCCCTCCATTTTCAGGACCGATCAAAATTTCCCGCGCGTCACTGCCCCGAATAAGCAGCTCATAACCGCGCAGGCTGATCTGAATCGGGTCCCCAAGCGGTGCAACCTTACGCACACATACTTTTGTGCCGGGAATAATACCCATATCTACCAAACGATGTTTGATGGCGCCTTCAGCGCGCACTTCTTTTACGACTGCAACCTCACCTTTGCGCAGTTCTGCCAGCGTTTCAGGAATTTTACGCTTACGCTTCATCTTTTCTTTCATACTCCTCATATGCTTTTCCCTCATGGAATGGATTTACTCCAACCTACAGGGTTATTTATCAAAATTGACACAGCGATTCATTCGCGTTATGATGTAACCGAAGAAGGGGTAAATAATCCTTCCTGCTCAATCCCGGAAGATAACAGGACGGTCCCATCCGTTTGTATCAGGATGCACTCTGCCCCCTCCGTCTGTTCAATGAGATCCATCGCCTTTTCTGAACCAAGCAGAAAAGAGGCTGTGCTGAGCGCATCCGCCTGTGCGGAAGACGCGGCAAGAATTGTAACCGATTCCAAGTCAGTCTGAGCCGGGAAGCCGGTTTTCGGGTCCAGAATGTGATGATACAGCACCCCATCCTGCTCAAAACAACGTTCATAAATTCCAGAAGTGACCACCGAACAGTCGGAAACATGAACCGAACCAATGATTTCGGTATGTTCTGCGAATGGTCTTTGAATGCCGACATTCCACGGGGTGTTTTCCGCCTTTTCGCCGATGACACAAACATTGCCGCCTAAGTTTACGATTCCGCGTGTCACGCCGTTTTCCTTTAAAAACTCCACACAGCGGTCAGCGATGTACCCCTTTGCCACGGCACCCAAATCAAGCTGGGTACCAGCCGGAACGGTGACGGTATTCCCTTCCACCACAACATTCCGGTAATCGACTGTTTGAAGCGCCTGCGCGACGGTCTGCCCGTCCGGAACGGACGGTGTATCCGATGAAAAATCCCACAAACTGCTCACAGAACCGATAGTGACGTCAAATGCGCCGTCGGTCAAAGCCGAATATTGCAGCGCAAAATCAATCAGTTTCGCTGTTTCCGGCGAAACGGTGACCGGCATTCCCTGTGATTGATTGATTTGAGAGATTTCGCTTGTTTCTATGGTTCGGCTGAATTTTTCTTCATACTCTTTACAGAGTGAAAACGCCTGTTCAATCAGTGCGTCATCTCCGCCTTCATACAAGGTGATTTCACAAACTGTATTTAAAAGGAATTCGGTTGAAGAACATTCGGATGATGTCTGGCAACCGTAAAACACAGTTGTGACGCAAACAAACACAACTATTACAGCCACTACCCGCCGCAGGAGCGGCATAATTTGTTTTATACCAAAAATAACAGGAGGCCTCCTTTGTTTAAAAAAGCCGATTTTTTTCTAATCTTGCTTCTGCTTGCCACAGGATTTGGCATTTCTTTCTGGTTTCTTCCCAGTTCAAAAGCCGCAGAAGACAGCATGATAACCATTACTGTAAACGGTACATTATACGGGACCTACCCACTTTCTCAGAACCAAGAGCTGGAAATTCAAAATGAAAGCGGTTACAACAAAGTCCTGATTCAAGGCGGAACAGTACAGGCAGAGGAAGCTAACTGCACCGGCCAGCAATGTGTCCGCCAAGGCAGGATTACTTCCCCCGGTCAAAGCATTGTCTGTCTTCCAAACCGGGTCGTCATCCAAATCACAGGCGGCAAAACACCATACGACACTATTGTATCATAACGGAGGCATAAATGGCAAAAAAAATTACATGTTGTGCGCTATTTGCTGTTTTTGCACTGGCGCTTTCCTATCTTGAACGGCTTATCCCTCCCCTGGTAACCATTCCGGGAATCAAACTGGGATTAGCAAATATTGCGGTCATCAGCGTGCTGTACCTGTTTGGTATGCGCTATGCGTTTCTGGTCAGTGTAACAAGAATTCTGCTTGCGGGTCTTTTATTCGGTGATTTGAACAGCCTGTTTTTCAGCCTGTGCGGCGGAATGCTCAGCTTTTGCGTCATCTGTCTTCTTGTAAAAGTAAACCGCTTTGGTTTTGCCGGCATCAGTGCTGCCGGAGGGGGATTTCACAACATCGGCCAGTTGGCGGCGGCTTCGCTCGTTCTTTCCACCGGTGCTGTCTGGTACTACCTGCCGGTTTTGCTGATTTCCGGAACGATCACTGGTATCTTGAACGGAATTATTTCATGGCTGATTGTCAAGCGAATGACTGTTTTCTTTAAAGGCAGCTGTTATCCCGTCTGACCAAGAAAGGAACCCTGTATGAAGAAATGTCCATTTTGCGGAACTGAGTATGACACACCGTTTTGTCCAAACGGCTGCGACGTACCTGCCGCGCCGTATATCACCCAGCGTCAGCAGGATGAGCAAGGATGCCCGTTCTGTGGCAGCAACAGGATCCAGGTGAAAAAGATTGAAAAAAAGAGGTTGTTTGGGAAAAAGACCAAAACAAAACTGGTTCGATTTTGTACAACCTGTGGCCGCATATTTCGGTGAAAGAACTATACGTCAACTAATTTTTAGATTATAGGTTGACGTATAGTTCGAATCATGATATACTAAAAGCATCAGAAACAGAAAGGTGCTTTTTTATGAAGATTCGAAGAATTGCGTTTATTGGCGTTTTTGCAGCGCTGACCGCCGTTTTGGCACAAATCTCATTTCCCATTCCTTTTACTAACGTACCGTTTACGCTGGCGATTGCCGGCGTTATGCTGACCGGAGCCATCCTGCCGCCGGTTGACGCGTTTTTTGCGTTGCTTGCTTACCTGCTCGTAGGGCTTGCGGGTGTTCCGGTCTACTCTCAGTTCACCGCGGGACCGGGTATCCTTTTCGGCATTACCGGCGGATATATTTTCGGTTATGCCGCCATGGCGCCGATCATTGCTTTTGCCGCAAAACGGTTTCAAAAACATCTCTATCCCGCTTTGATTGTGGGTATGATCGTGGGTCTCGCCGCCTGTTACATCATTGGAACAGCCTGGTATATGCTCCTGACTGGTGCCGATCTTGTCGTCGCTCTTTCCGGCTGTGTGATTCCGTTCATTATTCCGGATCTGATCAAAGCAGTGTTGATGGCATCTTTGGCGATCGCTCTGCGCAAAGCACTGAGCAAAGCAAATCTTTATACTTTCGCCTAAGTGGTTTTGTTGAACATAAGAAGTATAAACAACTTATATGGAAAAAGCGCCGGAGAATCCCGGCGCTTTTTGCTATTCAATATGCATAACAAGCATTAAAACCGTCATGATGGTAATGCTAATGATAATGGTGACCGAACCGGCAAAACCCGCCAGGCCCTGATCCCCTTTCAGTTTTTCGGTAAAGGCCGGAGCCAGCGCAGAAACAGGAGCAAACACTACAATTGCCAACACCTGCCGAATCTGCAAAGAAAACGGAGTGCAGAAATAAAAGAACGCTGAAAGCCCGCCGGCGCAGAGATAACGAACGAGAAGGGTCAGCCCGATTGCTTTCAGGTAAGACTTTTTAAACTCGATCTTCATCATCATGCCGATCATCATCATCGCCGCAAATCCGTTCGCCGCCGCAATCGTAGATGACAAGGTCACGATTGGTTCCGGGATTTTGATTTGTATCAGCGTAAGAAGCAGCATGAGAAGGTAGGTATCAAACGGAACCGACGTAAACAACCGTTTGAGGATCGCTTTCGGGCCCATCCGTTCCCCTTCTCCGCCAGTCGCCGCAGAAGCAAGGGTATAATTGCCGCCGGTGCACATCAAAGAATTACCTATATCAAACATGCAGGTAGCGACCACGCCAAACGCACCGAAAAAGTTCTGCACAAACGGCAGGGTAAACGAACCAATGTTATAACCGGGAAAACACATCATGTAAAACGCGCGGAGCTTTTTGCTTTTTCCAATGGATGCCAGAAAACCGAATGCTCCCATGATAAAGTTGAGCACAAGGCCCAAAATCACAAGGATGAACAGCGAATCGTCCTTCTCAAAGTCGGCGAAACTTGTAATGACCGCCGCCGGAAGAGTGATATTGATGGCAATCTTGGTCATTACCTTGTAATCATCCTCACGAAAAAAATGAAACCGTTTGAGCGCATAACCAAGCAGAATCACCAGAATAAAAGACCCTGCTTTAAAAAGCACGTTTGCCATGAAAATTCCCCTTTTTGTACGTCATTTCTGAATGGATAAAATAGAATAGAGTTGCTGGAACGTTTGTATTTCATAGGTCGGGCACGGAGCTTCCGGCGGGCGTTTGGTTCCGTTTGGATTAAACCAGCAGCTGTCGATTCCCGCGTTGACGGCGCCTTGAATGTCTGACGACAGAGAATCACCGAACACGAGCGGACAGCTTCTCTCTTCCTCGCTGAGTTTTGAAAAGACATAATCAAAATAACCGATGGACGGTTTTTGCGCGCCCGCATCTTCCGAAACAAAAATGCCGCTGAGATATTTCGCAAGTCCGCTTTTCTCGATTCGCTGATACTGCGTTTTAGAAACGCCGTTGGTGATGATATAAAGCGGGTAATATCTGCTTAAATCCTCACAGAGTTTCAGTGCCCCGGGAACAAGAAAAGCGCATTCGCCCAACTTTTCCCGGTAGAACCGCTCCGCGGCAATGCCATCCTCCGAAACTTCTAACTCTTCAAACAATCTGGTAAACCGACGGCTGGAAATATCACCTTTGGATATCTCGCCCCGCTCAAACTGCTTCCAAAGCCCGTGATTGATGGCGGAATACCGAGAAACGACCGTATCATCCGCCGTGCGGCCAAAGTGCTCAAATACCTGTTTGACACACGCGGCTTCCGCCGCTTTAAAATCCAGAAGCGTATCATCCGCATCCAGTAATAATGCGGTATAGCGTTTCATACCATCCCTCCAGTTTGAACGATTCTGCTTACTATTATATCACGATTCTTTTTCGGAACAAGAAGCCTGCCCGGTGAAATATGCTTCATTGTACTGCACGGCAGGATCATCCGGTTTGAGTTTCTTTGCTTTTTGATGATAAGCATACGCCTGTTCCCGCTCTCCCAACCGATCATAGCAGACACACAGCTGCATATATGGAATAAAATCGGCGCAATCCGGATTGCGGAATCCAAGCGGATGTTCCGGCAGCTTACATCGGCAGGCGGTCTCGTACCAGAACGCCGCCTGACGGTAAGCATCGCACTGCATAAAATACTGCCCCAGCGCACAGCAGACCTCCGGGCGAGGCAGATCATAAGAAAAACTGTGCAGCAAAGCCGTTAGCCCACGATCCCGTTCTCCCGCGGCAAAGTAACAATCAGCCATACAAAGGCAGGCTGAGATGTTATCTTCCACCCATCCTTTTCCCTCTTTTAAAAAGCTGGAAAAACAAGAAGCGGCCTGCTGGTACCGTTTATGGTCAAACAATTCCCGTGCATAATAGTACTGTTCCCGCGGAGACAATGAGATTCCCTGGCTGAGCATGGTTTCGTAAATCTTCAGATTGCGGTCCGGAGCAGAGGGGCGCGTTTTGCGATGGGTCACCGCAATGTTGGAAAACAGGAGATTTCCCGCCGGCGGAATGATCTCATGCACTCGCCCTTCCCAGTGAAATTTTCCCGTTCGCACCAGCCGCTCCCGGTAATAGCCAAAAGTCGGATTACCCTGTGTGTCAAAACTGATGTTGTATTTCATCAACACGACATCCACGTCCGGAGATAAATTGTCTTTCAAATTCAAAAATGCCTCCCGGTCTGCCGGTAACAGCAGGTCATCCGCATCCAGCCAAAGGGTATAATCGTTCCGCGCGAACGAAAACGCGAAATTTCGCGCGGCGGAAAAATCATCCCTCCAGTCAAAATAGTAAACCTGATTTGTAAATTGACGAGCGATTTCCACCGTTTTGTCAGTTGACCCGGTATCCACCACAATGATCTCATCCGCAATTCCCCGTACACTTTCTAAACAACGGGCCAATACATCTTCCTCGTTTTTAACGATCATACACAAACTGATCCCGACCATAAAATGCCCCCTTTGAATACAACCTATATGTATTCAAAAACAGGGGCGGTTATTTCCCCGCGGCTGCGCAGGTTCGCAGACACCGGCTTTTCGGTCCGCTTGCTGGGTCATAACGCGCAAAAAGCCCCCGAAGTTTGAACTTCGGGGGCTTTTGTTCTTATTTATTGGAAAAGAGCGGTTCACAGGTAATGTTGACTCCCAAACGGCGGAACACCTTTTCATCCACCTGAGAAAGGATGACGGAAGAGTGCACCTCACAGCCGCGCAGCTTATTCAACTGCTCCATAGCAAGTTCAGCAGTCGGGTTGGTCGCGGCACAGATGGAAAGAGCAATCAGCACTTCATCCGTATGCAAGCGCGGATTGCGGTTGCCGAGATGATCCACCTTCAAGTGCTGGATTGGTTCGATGATAACCGGCGAGATGAGATGAATCTCATCGCTGATGCCGCCAAGTGTTTTCAGCGCATTGAGAAGCAGCGCCGAGGACGCACCAAGCAGATCAGTCGTCTTTCCGGTTACGATGCTCCCATCCGGCAGTTCCATTGCCGCGGCAGGCGCTCCGGTCAGAGCAGCCACCTGAAGCGCAGGTGCGATTACCGCGCGGTCATGTACACCAATACCGGCTTTTTTCATGAGCAGTTCAATGCGGATAACCTCTTCCTCGTTGACAGTCCCCTGACGCTGACCACAAAGCGCGGTATAGTACCGGCGAAGGATCTCCTGACAGGCGGCTTGTCTCACCGCATCATCATCAATAATACAGTTGCCTGCCATATTCACACCCATATCCGTCGGGGATTTATAAGGGCATTCGCCCATGATCTTTTCAAACATTGCTGTGACGACCGGGAAAATTTCTACATCCCGGTTATAGTTAACGGTCGTCTGACCGTAAGCCTCAAGGTGGAACGGGTCGATCATGTTGACATCGTCAAGGTCAGCAGTAGCCGCTTCATAGGCCAGATTGACCGGGTGTTTCAGGGGCAGATTCCAAATCGGAAAGGTTTCAAATTTGGCATAACCGGCTTTGATACCGCGTTTGTATTCATGATACAGCTGAGAAAGACAGGTTGCCATCTTTCCGCTTCCCGGACCGGGAGCGGTAATGACTACCAGCTCACGGGTCGTCTCAATGTACTCGTTTTTGCCGTAACCCTCATCGCTTACGATTTTGGAAATATCAGACGGATACCCCTCAATGGGATAATGACGGTAAACTTTAACCCCAAGGGCCTCCAGACGCTTCTGAAACGCTTCCGCTGTCGGCTGATTCTGATACTGGGTTAACACGACACTGCCCACATAAAGGCCAATGCTGCGAAATCCGCTGATCAGCCGCAACACGTCTACGTCATAGGTGATGCCAAGATCACCGCGGAGTTTATTCTTTTCAATATCAGCCGAATTGATTACAATAACGATTTCGACCTGCTCTTTAAGCTGAAGGAGCATTTTCAGTTTACTGTCCGGCTCAAATCCGGGCAGAACACGCGAAGCGTGATAATCATCAAACAGCTTCCCACCGAATTCAAGATACAATTTCCCACCGAACTGGGCAATCCGCTCCTTGATGTGAGCTGACTGCATGCTCAGGTATTTATCGTTATCAAAACCAATCCGCTTCATACTCATTACCCCTTCCTAAAAAACAAAACACTTATTTATTATACCGAAAAAATCGTCTTTTTTCAACAAACTGCTTTAAAAAACAGTTCCAAAATTCGTCCGAAAATCACCACAGTTTTTATACAGGTACTTTAACAGCTGGTGAGTCTAAAATGTAATTAAAATTTAAATAAAAAAATTTAAAGTTTTTTGCTCATAACACAAAAAAAGGCAATATTTTTCTGAACGCCCAAAACTTTTTCCCGCTTTTTTCCGAAAAATACCTTGATATAATAAAATTAGTTTATGGATAAGAAAGGATGAAACAATATGAACGTCTTTCATCTTCGTGTAAATCATTTAAAAAACCCTTTGGGATACGATCTTGGCATCCCTTATTTTTCATGGAAAACTGAAAGTGACCTTTCACAAAAACAAGCTGCCGCTCAGCTCATTATTGCGGTTGATCCGGACTTTTCCGAAATTTGTTTTGACAGCGGAAAAGCTGATTTAGATAGTCTTGGTACCAAAGCGGCATTTCGCATGGAGTGGGGTCACCGTTACTACTGGAAGGTACAGGTATGGGGTGACCGTGGCGATACGGCAGTAAGTGAAACCGCCTGGTTTGAACTGGGCGTTTCAAAAGAAGGGCCCGGAGGTACCCAGTGGATCACTGCTGATTTTGGAAAACAGCATCCGTTGTTCCGCAAAACCTTTGATGTTTGTGGTGAGCTTTCTCGCGCCCGTCTGTATGTATACGGTCTGGGTTTGTATGAGGCTTATTTAAACGGCAAAAAAGTTGGAGACGAGTATCTTACTCCCTACTGCAACGACTATGACAGCTGGCAGCAGGTACAAACCTATGACATCACCGGCATGATCAAGCAGGGCAAAAATGCACTCGGTGTTATGCTCGGAAATGGATGGTACAAAGGGCGGATCGGTTACGACAACTGGGAAAATCCTTTGTACGGAGAAGAGTTTGTATTATACAGCATCACGGAATTGTCTTATGCTGACGGGCGGAAAGAATGGATTCGCACCGATGAAAGCTGGCTCACCGCCCCGGGACCTGTGATGGATTCCGGCATTTACGACGGCGAGATTTACGACGCAAATCAGGAAATTCCGCGCTGGGCGGAAGCAGATTGCGATTATCCGGACTGGCAGCCCGCTAAGCTGTTTGGAAAGCGGTTTCTGGGCCTGTCCGACCGCCTCAGTCCGCCGGTTCTGGTGCATGAGCGGTTAAAGCCGGTTGAAGTAATCCACACACCCGCAGGAGAAACCGTGCTTGACTTTGGTCAGAACATGACCGGATGGGTGGAAGTTCAGCTGGATCTTCCGAAAGGAAAAGAACTTCACCTGCAGTATGGTGAAATTCTGCAAAATGATTGTTTTTATCGGGATAATCTGCGCACCGCTCAAGCAGAATACACCTACCGTTCAAATGGTACGCCCGCGCTGGTTCGCCCCCACTTTACCTTTTATGGTTTCCGTTATGTAAAAGTGGAAGGAGTTGAAAACGTTTGTCCGGCGGATTTCACTGCGTGTATTCTTCACTCACAACTCAAACAGATCGGCCGGATTGAAACAAGCAATCCCAAAATCAACCGTCTTTACCTCAATACCGTTTGGGGGCAGAAAGGCAATTTCCTGGATGTACCGACCGACTGCCCGCAGCGCGACGAGCGCCTTGGCTGGACCGGTGACACCCAAATCTTCTCCGGAACCGGCTGTTTCCACATGGATTCCGCGGCATTTTATCATAAATTCATGGTTGATACCATGAAAGAACAGGGAAAATTAGGCGGCAGTGTTCCATATGTAGTTCCCCAGATGATCCGTTCGGATGGGTTCCCCGTTCCGGCAGGTTCCTGTGCCTGGAGCGATGTTGCAACCATTGTTCCGTGGAACTGTTACCTGCATTACGGAAACAAAGGAATGCTGGAAAAACAGTACCGCTGTATGCGCGACTGGGTGGATTATATCTATGAACAAGATGAAGCAGACGGCGGGCGGCGGCTCTGGCAAACCGGATTTCATCTGGCAGACTGGCTGGCACTCAACAGCCCCACCGGCGATTACGATGATCGTTTAGGCGGCACCGATATGCATTATGTTGCTTCTGCTTATTACTATTATTCCACATCTCTGACCGCAAAAGCGGCAAAGGTACTCAACCGTCCGGAAGCCGGCTGGTATGAGACCCTTGCCAATGAAATCAAGGCAGCGTTCCAAAAAGAATACTTCACACCAGACGGCATGCTGAAAGTCCAGACTCAAACCGCGCATGCAGTCGCACTTTACATGGGGCTGGTACCGGATGAACTCAAAAACAAAGTGACCGATCAACTGAAGCTGTTGCTGGATAAAAAAGGATGTCACCTGGACACTGGATTTGTCGGAACGCCCTACCTTTGCCCAAGCCTTTCGCAAAACGGCGCAAACGATTACGCTTACACCCTCTTGCTCAACGAGGATTATCCAAGCTGGCTTTATGAAGTCAATCTGGGTGCCACCACCATTTGGGAACGCTGGAATTCGGTTCTGGAGGATGGCTCAATCAGCGACACCGGCATGAACAGCCTCAACCATTACGCATATGGTTCTATCGCAGAATGGATGTACCGTTACATGTGCGGCATTAACCCGTGTGAAGACAAGGCAGGTTTTGCCCGCGTGCGGCTGGCGCCGCTGCCGGACCCGCGCCTGCAATACGCAAAAGCATCGCTGGATACGCCGAAAGGGCTGCTGGAAAGCGGCTGGGAGTATCAAGAGGATGGAAGCGTCTGTTACCGGTTCAAGGTCCCGTTCGATGCGGAAGCCATTCTGGAACTGCCGAAAGGCACAACACTAAACGGGCAGGATGTTTCTTACCCAGTTGTTGTACCGACCGGAACGTACATTGCAGTCACACCGAGCAAATAATAAAAATGAGGGACACAGTTGCATTGTGTCCCTCATTTTTGCACTTAAAAATAAAATGAAAAAAATGCTTGATTTTTTGCTTTTTATTTGGTATAATAGTTTTCGTCGCAAATGGAGAAGTCGCCTAGCTTGGTCGAGGGCGCACGACTGGAACTCGTGTAGGCGGCAAAACCGTCTCGAGGGTTCGAATCCCTCCTTCTCCGCCACGTCGGAGCAAAGTTTGCTTTGCTCCGGCTTATTTTTTGTCTGCGATAGAAAATAAGCCATCCGCCCGCTCCCTTGCTCCTCCTTTTCGCAAAAAGTCACGCTAGGCTCACCTGTTCGACTCAAAACGCCCTCGCGACGGTTCGCTGTCGCTACCAACTTTTTGCGAGTTCGAGAGAGTTCAACTCCCATCGCCGAAATATCAAAAACATTTTTTAGTCCTTAGACATATAAAACCACCTTTGAGTTCTGAACCCTTAGTGTTTGGATATCAATGGTGTTTTTGTTATAAACCTAATGTTCGTGTTGATTTGGGGATTTCTCATTTGAAATACTGTACTAACAACGCGGCTATCAGCATTGGTAATCATACAGGAATAGCCGATTTGTTGATCTGATTTTAACGGGTTAAGCCATAGTTTTAACATCAGAGTACAAAGATTCTTTAATGGAAGAGGACTATTCGATAGTTTTATCTTCAGAATGGCATGATTGCTGCGGCAGCAGATGTTATATCTATGGTCTGGCATACATTTTTTCTGGCAACATAATTATTAAAATAAAGGCTGTTTTCGGACTGATTTGATTGCAATTGGAAACGATTTTTGATATAATTTATATATAAATATGTTGAGAGCGGCACTGGCCAAGGCGGATGCGAAAGAGTAAGTTTAACAAGTGAAGCGTGAATTTTTATGCCTTCCTGTCAAATTATATTTTGCATAAATAGAAAAGACGCATGCTGTCTTAGCTTATTCGTGAGAGCAATAAGCCTTTTTGTGCCGAATTAGCCGCCTAATTCAATGCGTTTATAAACTAAAGGAGGAAGCTTCAAATGAGGGGTAAAAAGTGGATTGCGACTCTACTGGCCATAGTTATGGGAGTAGCAATACTGCCGGCAACAGTATTTGCTGCGGGCCCGACTGACTCATCAGTAAACAGGATTGCGGATACCGAGACATGGTACGGGGATATGACAGAAAGCTTTGATAAGCTTAGTGACTATTGGTATAAGGTCGTTGAAACGCCCCCTGCTGGTTATCTTATCGATGACAAAACTAAAACTGTATCCATTGGAAATGCAGATGCTCTTGTGTGGTGGGCAAAACAGGTTAATGCAGGACAGTCATTTGCAGGCTACACTGTAAACATTACAGCCGATATTGATTTGTCCGCTCATTATTGGACGCCTATCTGTACTGGAACAGTATCATATAACGGTGGTAAATATAGTATCGCTAGCAATACTGTGCTTGAGGGAGTTACCATAAACGGCGGCGGTCATACCATAACCGGTCTTACTACAGCGACAGGCGTTCGCGGCCCCAACCAGGACAGCCAACCGGGTGACGGAAATAACTGTTATTATGATTCTGCGTTTATCGGCTTTAATTCCTGTAATCTTACGATTCAGGGGCTAACATTTTCAGATGCCAGCGTTGCCATATCTGATCCATTTGATGAGGTTACCAATAAATACGGTTCCAGTATGATTGCCGTAATTGTCGGCGGACAGAGCGGCGGTTCCCTTACGTTGAAAAATGTCGCTGTGAAAAACGCGAATGTTCTTGCCATGCAGAAAGCTTCCGCTTTTGTCGGAAATCTTATGGGAAATTCGAAATTGGTTGTTGAAAAATGTGAGATATCAAATAGTACCTTTTCAGCTTACTTTATGGTGGCGCCAATTGCCGGTTATGCAAGTTCTTCTCAGGTAACTGTAAAGAGTATTAAACTTTCCAACAACACAATTAATGTAGTTGAGCAGAGTGGAATGCAGTATTCAGAAAATAAAACAACCGGCGCAGAATACTGGGATGGCGATCTTAACGCCTGCACAACAGCGCTATTCTATGATGGTTCTTCTGAATATGGCGACGGTACGGAACTCACATTTGCCGCAGAGCTGGACGGATACTTGTATGTCAACGCTGAAGACGCCGTTCACAATGTTTCGAAAGTTGAATCTCAAAATCCAACCTGTACAGAAGATGGAAATAGAGAGTACTGGTACTGTAATGACTGTGGAAAATATTTTTCCGACGCTGACTGCACAGAGGCGATAATGCCCGAAGATGTTGTCATTCCGGCAAAGGGGCATAGCTTTGAAGATGGAAAGTGTGCCGTATGCGGCGCTACTGTAACAGTAGATGTTGAGGACCAGCCTGCTATTGACACAACAACACCCACCGAAACCATTCAGGTAGGTGTTGATAAGGCAAATGATACTGTCGATCTAGGCCAAGAGGTTTCAGATGTTATAAATGATATAACAAGCGGTAACATTACAACATCGGTCAATGAAGAAACAGCTAAAAAAATTGAAGACGCTGTAATTAGCGGATCTTCTATTACTGTCGAGGTCATGTATGATAACAATATTGCCGTGACCGAGAATGAAAAAAATCTGGCAAACAAAATAACGGCGGCAGATGAAACGGTTGCAGGATACTTTGATCTCTCTATCATATTGAAGGCAGGAGATAAAGAACTTGGAAATCTCACACAACTCTCGAAACCGATGACCTTCAAGGTTGCAATACCGACTGATTTTATCAAGGAGGGCAGGGAGTATTTTATTATCCGTATTCATAACGGCCTTGCAGAAAAGCTTGACACGACGTTGAATGAGGATGGAACTCTCTCTTTCTCTACAGATAAATTTTCTACCTATGCGTTAGCTTATGCGGATCAGGCTGGGACGCAAGTTGTTGATCCTGAGAAGGATCATGTACCGCATACTAGCGACAACAGCAATACCCTTCCGTGGATTATCCTGCTGTTCGCATCCGGCAGCGCGCTTGGTTTAATGGGATATAGCAAAAAGAAAAAACAAGCGAAATAATTATATCAATAGCCTTATCATAGAGGCGATAACAGGAATCGCTGATGCGATATCCTCTGCGCATTGAATCAACAGCAAACAAAATAAGCGACAGAGGGTTATCCAACGTTTGTTACTGAAAACGCCATTGGAATCCAAACCTTTAAAGGTTGGACACCAATGGCGTTTTACTATTCCTGCAGCGTTCCTATCCGCCTGCAGGCTTCTCATTTGTAAATTTAAATTAAGTGCCAGATTTCAAATGCACAAAAACAAGCGAATTACAAGTTTGAACCCCCAAACCTATTCACATAATCATCTGCGGCAATGTTCGCTCTCCGTCTGAAAAAATTTTCGTGTTAATTTATTCTGGATTCAGTTTTGCAGAAATAAGAATGATATCATTTTCAACCTTTCAAAAAGAATAACTTAGACCTTTTCTGATTAAACCAAAACCACGCAGTAATCCGAAACAAGACCGCAATGGTTTTTTTCGGTATTTCATGATATAATGATTTGGGTGAATTTACAATGCAATCAAAAACGAACTTAACCAAAGAAGACATTTTCCGCGATTTACCTATTCCCACCGCACTGCGAAAGATGATCATACCGGCGATAGCCAGCCAGCTGATTGTTCTGATCTACAATATGGCAGACACATTTTTTGTAGGTCAAACAAACAACCCATATATGGTAGCGGGTACCTCCCTGATCCTGCCGGTATTTAACATTACTCTGTGTTTTGCCGGGCTGGCAGGGATTGGCGGCGGTTCACTGATTTCCAGACTGTTGGGGCAATCCCAAAAAGATGAAGCCAGACGGGTCAGTGCATTTTCTTTGTACCTGGCTTTGCTGATTGCGGTGGTTTTTTCGGTCTCCATCGCTGTGTTCATGCAGCCGATTCTGGAACTTTTGGGAGCAAGCGGAAATACTTACGAGTACGCTAAGCAATACGCGCTGTTTGTCATTGTGCTCGGTGGTGTGCCGACTGTACTTTCCAACGTATTATCAAATTTAATCCGCAGCATCGGCCTTTCCAAAGAGGCCAGCGCGGGAATCATACTGGGCGGCCTGCTCAACATTGCGCTGGACCCTCTGTTTATGTTTGTGCTCATGCCCAAAGGTTATGAGGTGATCGGCGCCGGAATTGCGACCTGTCTTTCCAACTGCATTGCGCTGCTCTTTTTTATCATTGTGCTTCTGCGGCTTGGAAAAGGGTCAATGATTACCTTTTCATTCAGAAACGGTCTGCCAAGAAAAAGCAGTGTTGCAGCTGTTTTCGGTGTTGGGATTCCATCGGCTGTTGCAACTCTTTTGTTTGACTTAGACTACGTCATCATTGACAAATTAACGGTTTCCTATCACGATCTGGCGCTGGCGGCAATTGGAATCGTGTTAAAAATTGAACGGTTTCCGCTCAATGTGGGAATCGGTATCTGCCAGGGCATGCTTCCGCTTGTGGCATACAACTACGCATCCGGAAACAAAAAACGCATGAACGACACCATACGGCTTTCCTGTATACTGGGCCTTGTGATTGCAGGCATCAGCATTGTGCTGTATGAAATCTTTGCCAACCAATTTTCCGGTCTTTTCATCGGAGATGCTCAAACAGTGAGTTTATCCGCTGATTTTCTGCGGGTTCGAGTGCTGGCTACCCCCCTAATGTTCTTGAGCTTTTTCACCGTATACCTTTTTCAGGCATTCGGGAAAGGAAGGATTTCTCTGTTCCTGGGTGTTACCAGATGGCTTGTTTTCAACATTCCGATGCTGTTTCTCTTAAACGCGATTATAGGTATGTATGGAATCGTCTGGTCACAGGTAACAGCTGACACTCTTACGGTTTTGTTATCTTTCTATGTATTTTGGAAATACAGACCAAAGTTTGAAAGCCCACAATAAAGCACGGCAGATAAAAAATAATTCATCTGCCGCTCAAATAACCGCGATTTACCAAAAAACGCTGGACCCAACTTATTGTGGGTTCAGCGTTCATTTTTATTGTTACGGCGGACATTTCATACCGTCCTGAAGGGATGACAGCTGGCAAACCCTGTTTTACCGATTATCTCTTTTGGTTTTCCATACACTCATCAAAATTGATATGAGCAAGGTGATGATCTCAGCCGCGGGAAACGCCAGCCAAACTCCGGTTACTCCGAAAAGTCTTGACAACAAAAACGCCATCGCTGAAATAGACACGATTCCCCTCGACAACGCGATAACGGAAGACTCAACGCCTTTTCCAGTGGCGCTGTAAAAACCGGAGCGGATCATATTCGCCGCCGCAATTAAAAAGCCGACAAAATACACTCGGAGCCCTATGGAAGCGTAAGCTGCCAATTCCGGCGAATTCTCGCTGTTAAACACCGCCACCAGCTGATCTCCAAATAAAAACACCGCCGCGACGACGACAGCCGCAATGCATTCAGCGATGATCAGCGCGTGCTTGTATACCTTTTTCTCGGATTCAAAATCCATTTTGCCGTGCGCTGTACTGGCAACCGGCTGAAGCCCTAACGAAACACCGTTGAGCAAAGCGGTTCCAACTAAGGCGATATTCGCAATTACACCATATGCGGCGACCGCCGTGTTGCCCGACAATCCCAACAAAATAAAATTAAACACCAGTGTGGTAATGCCACTGGACAGTTCTCCTACCAGCGCGACCACGCCCAAGCTGCACGCCGAAACCAATCTTTTAATGGACGGGAGCGTCTTTTTGAACACGATAGTGTTGCGTTTGGACATGTAGTGTATCATGCAGATGCTCATACTGACGATCGGCGAAACGCCTGTAGCCAATGCGGCACCTATCATTCCCAGATTCATGGGGAACATAAAAATATAGTCAAAGACAATGTTGAAAATGCCGCTCAACAACGTTGCCATCATGGCCAGCTTTGGCGCGTTGTCATTTCGTACAAAAGCAGTAAATGTGTAATTCAACATAAAAAATGGAGTAAAGCACAAAAAGATTCGAGTATATGGCAATCCGACACTCATGATCTGCTCATCCGCGCCAAGCAGAGAAAGAATTTTATCCGGGAAAAAAATGCCGCTTAACACAAAAACCGCGCTAATGATAAGAGTCCAGAAAACAGAATTTGAAAAATAAGCGTCCCCATCATCGCCGGCAGACCGGCACAAGGAAAAACGTGTTGCGGAACCAATGCCGATCATGGAACCAATCGCAAAAATAAGCCCGTAAATAGGAAGGACCAGATTCAAAGCGGTGATTCCGTTTGCGCCCTCGGCAATCGAAATAAAAAACGTATCCGCCAAAACGTAGCAGGACGTTCCGACCATTGCCAGAATATTCGGTGCAATATACCTTCTAAGCTGCCGTTCCATTGATCGACCTCCAAAAAAATACAGCACCCACATTTACGACTGCAAAGACCTAACGCCGTAAAAATAAGATGCTGTTACCATCTTTCTACCCGGTGGCAGAACACAATTTTTGATATTATAACACAAAATATTTTCCTTGGCAAGCAAAAGAAAAGCTGCGCAGAACGCCGTTTTTCACTTGACTGATGCAAAAACAAATTCTATTGAAAAGCACAAAAACCATGCAGTATAACGCTGCATGGTTTTGCGGTCAATCATCATTCTGTGATCTGGCAGTTTTTCACCGATACACTGACGACCTGCCCTTCACAGGTTCCGATCACGGTAATGGTATCCCCTTCTTTTAACGAGGTGAGCGAATCCTTCTGATCGTCTTCGAAATAGCACTGCACACCCAGAATGGCATACGGATCGTTTTCATCTTTCAGCATGATGTAAGCCCGGTCAGCTACATCAACCCCAATGCTTGAAACAGTTCCCGTAATTTTCAGCGTTTTATCTTTGTACTGGCTATCTGCCGAAACCGCGTTTTCATCATACGCGTTGATCAGATCAACAGCCGAAACTTCAACCGCCGCTTCCTCTGCTGAGCCGCTTTCTTCCGTCTGTGCACCGGAAGCAGAAGAATCAGAACCATCGGTTCCCTGATTGCTTCCGTTGAGTCCCGCCGCAGCGCCGATGATTCCAACGATCACAACAAGGATGAGCCAGAACCACCATTTTTTATAAATCGGCTTTTTTGCTTTTGATTGCTCCATATACAGGTACCTTCCCTCTCCAAAAATAACTTCCGCCGGATGATTGACCATATATTCCAGCGACTGAAGCCATTATAGCACCTGTGGTAAATTTTGTATTATGCTGGCAGCTTAATCCATGTAAATTTTATTGAGCAGTGGTCGTTTTCAAAATTTCCAGTGCTTTCGGCGAATAAAACGCATATGCCAAAACATTAAACCCAATAATCGCCACAAGAAAAAGAAACAAATACAACACAACGCCCAAAACCTTCAATGGCTTATTGGAAGAATTTAATAACGGAAGCCATTTCCAAATACCAAAGAGATGGAACAGAATGACTGCCGGAAAAATCACCAACTGAAGATAGACCAGCTTGGAAAGCAGATAATCCAAAGGTGTGACCTCATGCTGATTGGGAAGCAGAAGAATGATTGCGAACAAAGAAAGAACAACTGTAAGCACAATGGCAAGCGCACGTTTGATTTGCTTTGCGACCGATGACGATTTGGGCGAGGCAGGTACCGGCCGCACAGACGCGGGTATAAACACAGGCGTGGGTTCGGGCACGGGAACGGCTATCTGCCCAGTCAGTCCAGAAGCTTGCAGCGCCCTGATGATTTCATCCACCGACTGGTACCGATTGGCCGGGTCAAAAGCCATGCACCGGTGAATGATAAAAGCAAGCGGATGATAAGGCGCTTCTCCGCACATCTCCCGCAGAACTGCGCCCAGAGAGTAGATGTCCGAGCGGCAGTCGGTCTGTGCAAACCCATATTGCTCCGGCGCTGCATACCCTTCCGTTCCCATGTAAACAGTATCTTTCCGGCTGCTGTTTTGATAGCGGCGCGCGGCATCAAAATCAATCAATACGACGCCCCTGTCATTCAGAAGAATATTAGCCGGCTTAATATCCCGGTGAACGATACCACGGGCATGAACGGTTTGCAGTGCTTCACAAAGCTGATACAAAATGGACACGATATCCTGCAAAGAAAAAGCGTCTCCCCTTTTCAAGCGTTCTTCCAGCGTTTCGCCCGGAATATATTCTTCTACAACAATCGCATCATCCTGCTCTTGTATGACTTCGAATATTTTCGGCAGATGAGGGTTTGAAACAGAACGAAGCATTTGATAATGCTCCGCGGTCGTGTGATACAAAACCCGGCACACAGCAGTTTGAAGCGTTTGTTTATCCTCTGCCAGAAACAATGCGCCTTTAAAACTTTCTCTGATTGGGGACAAATTTTGATAGCGTTCTGTCCAGTCCAAAAAATCCCCCCTTGCAGAAAATCTTTCTATCCATTAGTATATCATGGTAGACTTTTTCATGGCAACCATTCTTTGAGAGGGATGTATTGTGAACAAACGCACGGAAGAACTCATGCAAATGCTTAACACCGCGGACGCATTGGAGGATTACTGGGCAGTCAACCAAAATGAGCTGTTGGAGCCTTCCCCCGAAATTTATTTAAACAAGCTCTTAAAACAATATCAGGTGACTAAGAATGAGGTGATACGCCGTTCCGGCTTAAACCAGATTTACGGCTACCAGATTTTCGCGGGGAGCAAAAAGCCATCACGAGACAAACTGATTGCGCTGATTTTCGGGTTTCCGCTCCATCTCAACGACGCACAGCGTCTGCTGCGGGTCGGCGGAGCCAGTGAGCTTTACCCAAGGGTCAGGCGGGACAGCATCATTCTGTTCGGGTTAAAACAAAAGCTTTCGGTGCAGGAACTGGATGACCTGTTGTTTGAACTGGGGGAACAAACGATTTTATAACGGTCATTTGAGCGTATCATTTTCAAACATGCGTCATTCCCGCACCTAAACAACAAAAAGCCTTTACAGGTTAACCCGTAAAGGCTTTTTCATTTTGTTTTTCGCTCAGTCCATTAAAAACGGAACGTCATTTTCAAAACCGATTTTCTTTTTGGAAATATACCAGGTTTTTCCGTTATCCGCGCTTCCTTGATAGAACAGATAAGCCTGACCGTCCTCATCACGGAATGCGAAAGGATGCCCGGACTCGCTCTCGTTCCAGCTGCCCGGTTCTCCGTTTGGAATAAACGGCTCATAAAACACCCGTTCAAAATGGATTCCGTCTTTCGAAACCGCGCAGCCCACCTGCTGCGGCGTGCAGTTATAAGAGCCGCCGTAGAACAGATAAACCAGTCCATTATTTACAATGGTTGCCGGCGCTTCAATGCACTGCCCTTCCCACTTGAGTTCCGGAGCGACCATGCTCTGGTCGACCAGCGGCTTCCAGGCATCCCGCGAAAAATCAGAGTCTAGTGGAGCAAACGCTCCGCCCACCTTCTGAATCTTCATTTCGTGGTCTCTGGTCGCAAAATACATGAGCAGTTTATCGCCAAACACGCACAGGTCCGCGTCAATTGCTCTGCCACAGCACCAGTTATCATGCGGGCGGAAAACCGGATTTGTGGCATCTTTTTCAAAATGCACGCCGTCGGTCGACACCGCATGACAAATCGCGTCTCTCGCGCCGTTGCCATAGGTCTGGTAAAACAGATGGACGACGCCGTTTAAAACGATCGCGCCCGGAGCGGCAATTCCGTTTTTCTCACACTCCTGAGTCGGTAAAACTCTGGAAATAACTTCCCAGCTTTCCAAATCATCCGATACGGCAACGCCGATCGACCATCCAACTGATTCTCCTGAACCCGGGATGGAATGATACAAATAATAGCGGTTTTTGTACTTAACAACTGCGGGGTCTTTCGCAAAATGATCCGCGTCTTTGGTATTGGTAAACAGCATAGCAGGCACTCTCCTTCAAAAGCGGGCGTTGGAAGTCACGCAACTCCATTCATACAACCCAAACCTATACAACCGATTATAGTGCGAACCCGACAGGATTGCAATAGCATTTTCTGCTGTTTCATCCGCAAAATATGCGCAAAAACAGCCCGGCTGCTTACTTCGCAGAGCCGGGCCGTTTTTTACGGTTTTGCCGATCATACCATGCGGCAAAAACGCTTTTATTTCTTTGCGGTATCCTTCATGAGGGTAACCATGACCGCCTTCTGCGCGTGCAGACGGTTTTCCGCCTCTTCAAAGATTTCCTCCGCATGCTGTTCGAACACATCGGCGGTGATTTCTTCCCCGCGGTGAGCCGGCAGACAGTGCATGACAAGCGCATCCGGTTTCGCCACAGACATCACTTCAGCGTTGACCTGATAATTTTTGAAGATCTCACGGCGTTTTGCCGCTTCCTCTTCCTGTCCCATGGAAGCCCATACGTCAGTGAGGATAACATCGGCATTCTCCGCCGCTTTCATCACGTCGGACGTCATGGAGAAGCTGCCGTTTTCATAGGCATACTCAAACACCTCTTTGGACGGACGGTATTCGTCCGGGCAGACGATGCTGACTTCCATTCCCGTCTTAATGCCGCCGACGATGAGAGAATTCGCCATATTGTTTCCATCACCGATATAACACATCTTAAGTCCCTGCAGCGTTCCTTTGAACTCACGGATGGTCATCAGATCCGCCAATACCTGGCAAGGATGGCAGAAATCGGTCAAACCGTTGATAACCGGAATCGTGCCGTATTTAGCAAGCGCTTCAACCTCTTCCTGGTCGAAAGTACGGATCATAATCCCGTCGAGGTAACGGGAAAGAACCCGCGCGGTATCCTCCACCGGTTCGCCACGGCCGATCTGCAGGTCACGCGCGCTCAAAAACAGCGCAGTACCGCCCAACTGGTACATACCGACCTCAAAGGAAACTCTGGTACGGGTGGATGCTTTCTGGAAGATCATTCCCAGCGTCTTTCCTTCCAGATGACGGTGCGGAATGCCGTATTTTTTCTCATATTTGAGCTGATCGGCAAGATTAAGCAGGTCAAAGATCTCCTCTTTGGAAAGATCCAGCATTTTTAACAGGTGTTTCATAATATCCTCCCTTGCAGGCACGGCGCTCGGCCGGCCGTTTTCATTTCAATACGCTTTTTAAAACAGCAAGCCCTTTTTCAAGCTCCGCCTCGGTAATGGTGAGCGGCGGAAGAAGGCGTACCTTTTCTTTTGCAGTCAGCACCAGCAAGCCGTTTTTCAGGCACTCTCCGGCAACCTCGCCTGCTTTTTTGGTTTTCAGGGAGATGCCGATCATCATCCCTTTTCCGGTCACACCGGTTACTTCAGAACACGGTTCCAGCGCCGCTTTGATCTGCTCAAACCGGCTTGCAACTCCGGCTAAGAACTCCGCAGAAGGGACCTTTTCCATAACAATATTCGCTCCGGCACAGCAGATGGGGTTTGCACCGAACGTAGAGCCGTGATCGCCCGGGCCGAACACAGTCTGGACCTTTTCGCCCAGCAGGACCGCGCCGATCGGCAGACCGCCGCCCAATCCTTTGGCGAGGGTGGTAATATCCGGCTTTATGCCAAACCACTCGGATGCCAGAAACTTACCGGTACGTCCTACACCGGTCTGAACCTCGTCGGCGATCAAAAGAATATCTTTTTCCGCGCAATAAGCGGCAAGCTCATTCACAAAATCCGCATCCAGCGGAAGAACACCGCCTTCGCCCTGGATGAATTCCAGCATGACGGCGCAAACTTTATCGCTCAGTTTTTCTTTAACAGCCGCCATATCGTTCGCGGGAGCGTAATCAAAGTCCCCGGTAAACGGGAAGAAAAACTGATGGAAATGATCCTGCCCGGTTGCGGAAAGGGTGGTCACGGTTCTGCCGTGAAACGAGTTTTTTAAGGTGACGATGGTAGAGCGCCCTTCTCCGTAACGGTCAAAGCTGTATTTTCTTGCTACCTTGATTGCGCCTTCGTTTGCCTCTGCACCGGAATTTCCGAAAAACACTTTTTTATATCCGGTCGTTTCGCAAAGAGCTTTAGCGAGCTTCGCGCCCGGCTCGGTAAAATACAGGTTGGAAACGTGGTTAAGACACTGCGCCTGTTTTGCAACAGCGGCCGACCAGTCATCATCACAGAAACCGAGAGAATTAACCCCAATCCCACTGGTGAAATCAATGTATTCTTTGCCGTCTGCGTCAAAGCAGGTGGCATTTTTCCCTTCTTTTAAGACAACCGGAAAACGCGCGTAAGTCGGCGCGATATATTCCTTATCCATTGCCATAACATCTGCTGTGTCCATCTTTTTCCGCCTTTCTGCCGGTCTTGCCATTAAAGGAACATGGTACCGATACCTTCATTGGAAAGCATCTCAATCAAAATAGAGTGCGGGATTCGTCCGTCAATGATAAACGCACGGTTGACTCCGCGCCGCACCGCTTCCACACAGCACTGAATTTTCGGAATCATGCCGCCCGAAATAATTCCTTGATTGATGAGATACGGCACTTCGCTGACCTGCACCACAGGAATAAGAGTCTCTTCGTCGTCTTTATCCCGCAGAAGGCCACGGATATCGGTCATGAGAATGACGTTTTCCGCACCCAGCGCCGAAGCAATCCGCGCGGCGGCGGTGTCGGCGTTGATGTTATAAACCTGACCGTCTTCATCCGCAGCAACCGTCGCAATAACCGGAATATAGCCGTTATCCAGCGCATTGACAATGGGATCGACCTGAATGCCGGTGATATCGCCAACATAGCCAAGATCGTCCTTTCCCTCCAGCTTTTTGACCGAAATCATGCCGCCGTCGGTACCGCAAAGGCCAAGCGCTTTACCGCCGTGGTTCTGCAAAAAGGAAACAAGGCTTTTGTTAACCTTTCCGGCAAGCACCATCTGTACAATATCTGCCGTGTCGCCGTCGGTATACCGCAGGCCGTTGACAAACCGGCTCTCAATACCCACCCGGTCGAGCATGGCGTTAATTTCCGGCCCGCCTCCGTGCACCAGCACCACTTTAATGCCGATGAGGGAAAGCAGCACAACGTCAGACATGACGGCCTGTTTAAGCTCATCATCAATCATCGCGTTGCCGCCGTACTTTACAACGACCACCTTGTTGTAATACTTCTGGATATAGGGAAGCGCGTCTACCAGGACCTTTGCCTTTTCTTCATTGCTGATCTTCATTGCATTCACCCCATAATTGATCGGTTGTTTTTATCATTCTGCGGCCGAGAACCCTACACCGGTCGCCCAAACAGGGAACCCGTATCAGGTACGATAATCCCCGTTGATCTTCACATAATCATATGTCAGGTCACAGCCCCACGCAATGGCGCTGGCGTCACCATCGTTAAGGTGGATGATGATCTTGATTTCATCCTCCAAAAGAATCTCTTTTGCCCGGACTTCATCCACCCAGACACCCGCACCGTGTTCACAGACCTTAATGGTCCCCTTGCGCGAACTCAACAGTACTTCGATTTCATCCACATGGAACTCCGCGTCGGTATAACCAATCGCACAGAGAATCCGCCCCCAGTTGGCGTCGGCACCGAACATAGCCGCTTTGAACAGCGAGGAGGTAATAACCGACTTGGCAACCTTTTTCGCGGTCGTTTCATCCGGCGCACCGTCAACTGCGCATTCCAGCAGTTTTGTCGCGCCTTCACCGTCACGCGCGAGGTCACGGGAAAGGTTCATGAGAAGCGCATACAGCGCATTGACAAACATCTCATAATCCGGACCTTCGCCGTGAATCTCGTCATTTCCCGCAAGACCGGAAGCCATGATGGCACACATGTCGTTGGTTGAGGTATCACCATCAATGCTGATCATGTTAAAAGTTTTATCCGCCACCAGTTTCAGGGCTTTCTGAAGCCATTCCGAATCAATGCACACATCAGTGGTCAAAAAGCAGAGCATGGTTGCCATGTTGGGATGAATCATCCCGCTGCCTTTGGCGATTCCGCCAATCACGCACTGCTTACCACCCAGTTCAAAGGTCACCGAAAGGTTTTTCGGAAAAGTATCGGTCGTCATAATCGCTTTAGCGGCAAGCAAGCTTCCATCTGTGGAAAGAGAAACAGCCAAAGGTTTTACATGCAGAGCAATCGGCTCAATCGGAAGCGGCATGCCGATTACGCCGGTAGAACAGACGATTACATCGTCCGCCGAAATACCAAGCGCATTTCCAGCGAGCTCACACATCTGCTCCGCGACCTGCTCACCATTGGCATTACAGGTGTTTGCGTTTCCGCTGTTGCAGATAACAGCACGCGCGGTGCCATTGGCAAGGTGGCGCTTTGTTACCGCCAACGGTGCACCCTTTACCTTATTCTGGGTGTAGATTGCCGCCGCGCTGCACGGCACTTTGCAGCTGATGAGCGCCAAATCCTCTTTTTCCTTATTTTTCCGAATACCGCAGTGGATACCGGACGCCGTAAAACCTTTCGGCGCGCAGACGCCTCCTTCGGTAAAATCAATCCCTTTAAACTGAATCAGCATGACTTCTCGTTTCTCCTCTTTGTTTTGTCTGTGCAAAAATTATTTGATTGATTCGTCTGTTAAAACGCCGGAGGTATCATATCAAGTCCGGCGGTTTCATTAAGCCCGCACGCAATGTTCATATTCTGAAGCGCCTGCCCTGCCGCGCCTTTTACCATGTTATCAATGGCGGACGCTACAATCAGGCGGCCGGTGCGTTCATCAAGATGCAGGGAAACATCGCAGTAGTTAGACATCCGAACATTTTTCAGATTAACCGCCTGCCCTTTTTCCAACACCCGCACAAACGGTTCGTCTTTGTAAAACTCTTTGTAGCAGGCATATACATCGTCCCAATTCATCTTCCCAGCCAGAGAAGCATAAATCGTGGATACAATACCGCGGTTGAGCGGAAGCAGGTGCGGCACAAAAGTGACGAGCAGTTTCTCTCCGGCCAGCTCCGATAGGGTCTGTTCAATCTCAGGCGTATGCCGGTGAGCGGCAATCTTATACGGGGAAAACGCCTCGTTGCAATCCGGGAAATGGGTGGTCTGAGAAAGCCCGCGTCCCGCTCCAGTCACGCCGGATTTGCTGTCGATCACAATTCCATCGCTCTTGATGAGCCCATTCTTTAACGCGGGAGCCAGCGCCAGCGCGATACTGGTGGGGTAACAACCGGGGTTACCGATGATCTTCACACCTTTAAGGCGATCTCTATGGAGTTCGGGAATACAGTAAGCCGCCTGTGCGTGCAGTTCGGGTTTGTTATAGTTAAGCCCGTACCACTCGTTGTAATCCGCTTCATCGGCAAGCCGAAAGTCAGCGCCGAGGTCAATGAACAGCGCGCCTTTTTTGACGCATTTTTCAGCAAGCGGCTCACACAGTCCGTGCGGCAGAGACGCAAACACAACATCGCTTTTTTCGATTACGGTATCTTCATCCGCCAGCACATCCTCACAGATGTCCTTTAAATTCGGATACACTTCACAGATGGGCTTTCCCTCAAAGCTCACCGAAGAAAGCGCCGCAATCGTAACATTCGGGTGACGCATCGCAATGCGCAGAAGCTCAGCTCCTGCATATCCGGTCGCGCCGATAATTCCAATTTTGATCATATTCCTTCGCCCCTTTTCTGCCAACCGGCAGAGCGTCAAGATTGTTTAATCCTCATACTGCTTCAATGCGGTTTCCGCACGCTCAATCTGTGCCGAAACGCACTCGGGAGCCGGGCCGCCATACACCAGCCGCCCTTTTACGCAGGTTTCAAGACTGATGGCTTCGTACACATCCTCATCGAACAATTCGCAGGAAGCCTTGTACTGCTCAAGCGGCAGTGTTTCCAGGGTAAGCCCCTGTTTGATACAGCTCGCAACCAATTCGCCGGTGCATTTATAAGCATCGCGGAACGGCAATCCTTTTTTGACCAGATAATCCGCACAGTCGGTAGCGTTAATAAACCCTTTTGCCGCGGCAGCGCGCATATTGTCTTTGAGCACCGTCATGGTAGCGAGCATGGGAATAAAGGTGGAGAGACAGAGTTTAACAGTATCCAGCGCGTCAAAAATCGCTTCCTTGTCTTCCTGCATATCTTTGTTATAAGCCAGTGGAAGGCCTTTCATCATAGTGAGCAGAGTGGTAAGGTCGCCGAACACGCGCCCCGCTTTGCCGCGGATGAGCTCGGTTACATCCGGATTCTTCTTCTGCGGCATGATGCTGGAACCAGTCGCGTAAGCATCATCCAGTTCAATGAATTTAAACTCCCAGGAACACCAAAGGATGATTTCTTCACTAAACCGGGAGAGATGTACCATCAAGATAGAGAGCGCAGCCGCGAGTTCCATGCAGAAATCCCGGTCGGATACGCCGTCCAAGCTGTTTTCGGTCACGCCATCCATTTCCAGTGCTTTCGCGACCGCCATACGGTCGAGCGGATAGGTCGTACCGGCCAGCGCACCGCTGCCGAGCGGAGAGTAATTCATCCGCTTTTTCACATCATCCAGACGGGAAAGATCACGCAGGAGCATCTGCGCATACGCCATCAGATGATGCGCAAAGGTAATGGGCTGTGCCCGCTGAAGGTGGGTGTAACCCGGCATAACCGTTTCGGTATGCTGTTTTGCGATGTCGCACAGGGTTTTGACCAGCTCTTTAACAAGCTGCTTGACCTCCGCAATCTCATCTCTCAGGCAGAGCCGGATGTCCAGCGCGACCTGATCGTTCCGGCTTCGCGCGGTATGCAGCCGTTTTCCGGTACTTCCCAGCCGTTTGGTCAGCTCCGCTTCCACAAACATGTGGATATCTTCCGCTGTAGGGTCGATGGCGAGCGCTCCGCTCTCCAAATCAGCCAAAATGCCTTCCAGCCCTTTACAGATGGTTTCCGCTTCTTCCGCGTTGATGATTCCCATTGCGCCGAGCATGGTAGCATGTGCGATGCTTCCGTGAATATCCTGTTTATACATCCGCTGGTCGAACGAAATGGATGAGTTAAAGTCATTTACCCGGGAATCGACTTCCTTTTGGAAGCGCCCGGCCCACATTTTTGCCATAGAATAATTGTCCTTTCGGGTAATATCCCGGCCATAAAAGCGGCCTTGTTTGAAAGAAGCCGGTCAGGTTTTATCCTGCCCGGCGTTCTGTTTTATTCTGTTTTTTACCGTTCACACGGTTTCAAAAGCTTATTTCTTGCCGTCAGCAAGCGCTTTGACTTTGATCGGGAGACCGAAGAGGTTGATGAAGCCCTGCGAATCGGTCTGATCGTATACATTGTCTTCATCAAATGTCGCGATCTCTTCGTTGTACAGAGAATACGGCGCGGTTACACCAGCGTTGATGATATTGCCCTTGTACAGTTTCAGCTTAACATCACCGGTTACATGCTCCTGAGTCGCATCCACAAACGCGGAAAGTGCTTCACGAAGCGGAGTAAACCACTGGCCGTTGTAAACAAGGTCAGCAAACTTCAAAGCGACCTGCTGTTTGTAGTGCTGGGTCTCTTTGTCAATGGTGATGGTCTCAAGAACTTTATGCGCATGGTACAGGATGGTTCCGCCCGGGGTTTCGTACACGCCACGGCTCTTCATGCCGACGAGACGGTTCTCTACCAGGTCAGCGATACCAATGCCGTTTTCTCCGCCCAGTTTGTTGAGGGCTTTGATGAGAGAAACGCCATCCATTTCCTTGCCGTCCAGCGCGGTCGGAATGCCCTTCTCAAAATGAAGGGTAATGTAAGTCGGCTGATCCGGCGCTTTTTCCGGAGAAACACCCAATTCCAAAATCTTGTCATAATTCGGCTCATTTGCCGGATCTTCCAGATCCAGACCCTCGTGAGAAAGGTGCCAGAGGTTCATATCCTTGGAATAGTTGGTCTCACGGGTGAGTTTGATCGGAACATTTTTCGCGATGGCGTAGTCGATCTCTTCGTCACGGGATTTCAGATCCCAGATACGCCACGGAGCGATAATTTTCATATTCGGTGCAAATGCTTTGATTGCGAGCTCAAACCGGACCTGGTCGTTGCCCTTACCGGTACAGCCGTGGCAGATCGCGTCCGCGCCTTCTGCTTTGGCAATCTCAACAATACGTTTTGCAATGACCGGACGTGCGAACGAGGTACCAAGGAGGTAATCCTCTTCATAAACAGCGCCTGCTTTGAGGGTTGGGAAAATGTAATCCTCAACAAATTCTTTCTGAAGATCCTCTATGTAAAGCTTGGAAGCGCCGGTTTTCAGCGCTCTTTCTTCGAGTCCGCCAAGTTCTGCATCCTGTCCCACATTACCCGCAACAGCAATGACTTCGCAGCCGTAGTTTTCTTTCAGCCACGGGATGATGATGGAGGTATCCAACCCGCCGGAATACGCAAGTACAACTTTGTTCAGCTTTTCCATTTTTCTTAAGTCCTTTCCAAACCTGAATTTCTTTATCTATATTATACATCCTTTTTGAAAGAATGCAAGCAAAAAGTGAATATTTATGCAATTTTGTGTATATTCATTCAAACCGTCTGTTTTTTTGGTCTTTCTGAAATCCGTTTTATACAGTTTGACAAATAAAAGCGCAGTTTTCCTGTTTATACAATGTGAAGAGCGGAAAAAAACAGTATGTTTCCTTTTATTTTGCATGAATACGCTGTATATTTACCCACATTTTTCAAACAACAAAAAACAACGTATACAGCTACTTCCATAAATGAATGCAAAATTTTACCGTTCCGCTAAACTATAAGCCGCCCTGATTGCCGCTTGTATTGTTCTACCGGTTTTGTTACAATAATCTCATCATAAAAAGGAGGGCTGAACATGCCGCTGCAAAAAATCGACCCGCTTGCATTCAAAGAAAACATCTTTCAAAAAATCGGCTCTGAATGGTTCCTGCTCACCGCCGGAAATGAGGAAAACTGCAACACTATGACCGCCGCCTGGGGCGGACTGGGCTTTCTCTGGGGCAAAAACGTGGCGACCGTTTATGTCCGCCAAAGCCGTTATACTTACGGATTCATGGAGGAAACCGACCGGTTTACCCTTTCTTTCTTCGGCGAAGGAAATCAGCGCGACGCGCTTGCCTTCTGTGGCAGCCGTTCGGGAAGAGACGTCGATAAGTTTGAGGCATGCGGACTGCATAAAATCCCGCTCGATGGCAGCACTGCCATTGAAGAAGCCGAACTTGTCATCACCTGCAAAAAACTCTGCCGTCAGCCATTACTGCCGGAAAGTTTCACCGATCCATCGGTCATGGAGCATTATGCCGACCATGATTATCACACCATGTATATCGGCGAAATCATAAACATTTACAGACAAACAGAGGGAGAGAAATAACATGCTTCAATCAGAGGCAAAACAGATTTTTCTGGACAGCGGACTCAGCTGGACCGCTCATGCCAGACGGGCGGCCGAACTGTTCGAACGCGGCTACAACTGCGCTCAGTCGGTTTTCGCGGCATTCTGTGAAGACTGCGGGCTGGATTTTGAGACCGCTCTTCTCCTCTCCTGTTCGTTTGGCGGAGGGATGGGACGGCTGCGGGAGGTCTGCGGCGCGGTCACCGGCGGAATGATGGTACTCGGCCGTCTTGCGGGATATACCTCACCGGACTCCAAAGAACAGAAAGCGGAGCATTACGCCCGCATTCAGGCTTATGCCAAAGATTTTGAAAGGCTGTACCACACCTACCTTTGCAGAGACTTGCTTGGATTAAAAAACGGACGGGATGAACCAGAACCGGAAGCGCGCACACAAACCTACTACGAAACCCGCCCCTGCGTGTTTTTCATTGCCTGCTCCGCTGCTCTGGTGGATGGCATTTTAAAACGAGAGCAAAAATACTGGATCGGCGGCTCACGGCCTGAAAAACAACCGTAAAAAGAACGGAGGGGAATCAGTGTCATATCCAATGGTACATCTGCTCACCGCATTTGAAACAGCACAGCAGTGCGGAGTGATTCACAATCTGCCCGCATTTCTGCTGGGTTCTCTTGCGCCGGATTCCGTCCAGTTCCGAGAGGATTATCATTACACCATGAAAGAAAAAAGCCACGCATGGGCCTGCGGCCCGCGCTGGGGCGAAGTGGAAGACAGTGAAAAATGGCTGAGAGATATCCAGTCGTTCTACCGGGAAAACCGTTCTCTTTACGACCGAGATTTTATGCTTGGATACATCACCCATCTGCTCACCGACTGGCTGATGGATGTGGAAATCTGGCAGCCGCTTCTCACCGAACAGCACAGCGGTCTGATTCCGGACGCGGACAAGCGATACCACAAAGAGTGTTACAAAACCGACTATGAACTATTCGCCGCCTGCCCATACCAAGAGAAGCTGTGGAGCGCGCTAAAGCTGGGAACGGTCGACGCCGTGCCGCCGGTCATCCCGTTTGAACTTGTGTTTGCTCTGCGGGATTCTATTCTTTATGAGCAGTTTGCCGCGCCGCGGGAAAACGGGTTGGACGGATATCTGTTTTGTTCCCCGGAACGGATGCGCTGCTTTATTAACTCCTCTGTGCAGCACATTACAAAATGGCTTCAAAAAGAGGAACAGGAAGAACCGGAACGTTAGATTCCTCTGCGTTAATGCGCCGATCAAAAGCCCGGAGCTGAATACTTTCAGCTCCGGGCTTTTGATTCACTTACGCAAACCTTGTTGCCATACAACATCCGAAAACGCTCACTCAGCAAAAGAGATTTGCTCCAGCTCATCAGCAAGTGCCTGTGCCTGTTCAGGCGAAAGATTCTGCGGGTCGAACTTGGAATACTGCCATACTGAATAACGGGAAACCAGCCGCGGCATGCTGTGGTGTTCAATGTCGGGCAAATATTTTAAAATTACCGCGCGTGCCGGCTCGTAACAGAGCATATCCCCCAACTGGATGTCGCCCCCAAACCGTTTTTCCCCTTTGACTGTTTTATAAGAAAACTGGCGGTCAGGCGTTTGAAATGCTCCAAACAGGTGGAACAGCCAGTTAGCGCAAAGCGGAATCCACTGGGAAAAATCCTCGTCGGTATTTTCTAACACACCGTTTGAAGAAAGCGCCTTTCCGGTGGCCATGCCATGCTGGCCATTTTGGAAGATGTGCATTTCAAACGGCACCGAGTACCGGTTGAGCTGCTCGGCAAACAGCAGGCTGTTGGCAACCGGAACGACCGGGTCTTCCCAGGTGTGGAACAAAAAAGTCGGTGGAGTGTCCAGCCCGATGTGGTCGGTCGGGCACGGGCGTTCCTTTGAAGCAAGAGCGCCGGAAGCGCCATATCCTAAAATGAGCGCATTCGGGCGAAGTTCGGGAGAGCTCATAGTCGCAAGGCAGGCTGCGAGGTGCCCTCCTGCAGAAAAACCGCAGACCGCGATGCGGTCCGGGTCAAGGTTCCATTCATCAGCGTGGGTGCGCAGCGCACGGATGGCGCCTTCCGCATCCAGAATCGGCTGCGGAAATTTTGCTTTTTCCTTGACCGAATACCGTAAAACAAACGTTTGGAACCCCTGTGCGGAAAACGAAAGCGCGACCGGTTCCGCTTCCCGGTCAGAACAGCGCTGATAAGCCCCACCCGGAAAGATGAGAACAGCGGGACGCCGGTTCATATTGCTGAGTTCCGGAGAAGGTGTTTGTATGTAAGCGGTGAGTTTCCCAAGGCCGTCCGGGGCCAGGTCAAGTGTAAAACATTGCATGGTTTCGTTTCCTCCTTTTTATTGTCAGCGGGTGCGGTTATTTAACGCCGCGTTTTTTAATCAATTTCATCATAACACCTGGAAAGCTGCTTCACAAGAATTTTTTGTCTTGTAAAACCCATCACATATAAAGCCAGACAGTTTATCTGCCCGGCTGTAATTTTGATTGCATCCTCAATATGCTTTTGGTAGAATTAACATAACGGCTGATTACTTCAAAAAGGGGATGAATCTTAATGGAACTGCTCATACGTCCCGCGGAAATCAACGACGCGCAGAGTATTCTTGATATCTATTCGCCCTATATCCAGCAAACCGTGATTACATTTGAAACCGAAGTCCCGACCCTTTCCGAATTTTCCAAACGGGTGGAAACAATTTTGCAAAACTACCCTTATCTGGTCTGCGAAATCGGCGGAAAAACCGTCGGATACGCATACGCTTCCCGGCACCGCGAACGTGCCGCCTACCGGTACAGCACAGACCTTTCCATTTATGTGGACATGGCTTACCGGCATCAGGGTATTGGGAAACAGCTGTACACAGAGTTATTCAAAGCGTTGGAATCCTACCCGTATTACACCGCGTACGCAAGCATCACCCTACCCAACGAAAGCAGTGTTGGGCTGCACAAAGCGTTCGGGTTTCAGAAAATCGGCGCTTACCACAACGTTGGCTACAAGGCCGGAAAGTGGCTGGATGTTGGATGGTTCGAAAAGCCACTAAAGCCATACGCCACACCAGAAAAAAGAGATTTGTTATAACGACAGTGTATTTTATCCGACACGCAGAATCCGATTCATCCATTCGCAACGCCATGACCCGCCCGCTGACCCCGAAAGGGCTGCAGGACCGGAAAAAAATCATCGACTTCTTGGAAGGGCAGCATATTGACGCAGTACTGTACTGTCCAGTCCATACCAGCGCGCAGCGGATACTGTAATCCCACTGGCAGAACAAAACGGCCTCTCAGTGCAGACGGTTGATGAATTCCGCGAGCATGAAACCGCCCTCGACGCTTTAAGTGACGAGGATTACTTTCGTGAAATACAGCGTTACTGGACGGACCTATCCTACAAAATCGGTTCAGACGAAAGTCTTGCGCAGGTACAGTCGCGAAACATACATGCTCTGGAACATTTTCTTGCAAAATACAGCGGAAAAACCATTGCAATCGGCACACATGGCATGGCGTTATCCACGATTATTCATTATTACGACCCTTCATTCGGCTACAAAGAGTTTGTTTCCATTGCAAAAATAAAGCCGTGGCTTGTCCGAATGACATTTCAGGGCAAACAATGCCTTTGTGTGGAACCAATCGACCTGTTTCACCCGGACAGGTGATATTTTCTTGCGGGCATTCATATTTTATAAACAAACAGGGAAAGAGAACATTGATTCTCTTTCCCTGTTTTCCGTTTTCAGCTTTCTCGTACATTTGACCATTACGCCGCCGGAATTGGATGCTCATTTTTCAGCTCAAGCAAGCTCCTGCAGGTACTGAGCAGCCTGTGTTGCGGCGACCGCTCCGTCCGCTGCGGCGGTTACAAGCTGGCGCAGCAGTTTGGTGCGAGTATCCCCCGCAACAAATACGCCTGGAAGATTCGTTTTACAGCTCTCGTCGGCTACGATGTAACCAGCTTCGTCCAGTGTGACTTCCGGGGCAAATTCCTTGTTTTCCGGCTGTAATCCCACTGCCACAAACACGCCGTCCACCTTGCGTTCGCTCTCATTCCCCTGTTTATCCACCAATATAACAGACTCAACCTTCATACCACCCCGAATCTGTTTTACCTGCGAATTGGGAATAAATTCGATTTTCTCGTGCTTCAAAACCGCATCTACCGTGACCGCACTGGCGCGGAAACTGTCTCTGCGGTGGACAAGATAAACCTTTCTGCAAAGCTTGGCAAGATAGAGCGCATCATCCAAAGCGGTATTGCCCCCGCCGATGATGCAAACATCCTTTCCGCGGAAAAAGGCACCGTCGCAGGTAGCGCAATAGGAAACACCGCGGCCGGAAAACTCTTCCTCACCAGGGCAGCCCAGTTTGCGGTGTTTGGCCCCGTTCGCGATGATGACTGTATCCGCTGTGATGGTTTTTCCGGAAACCGTCAGCGTTTTTTTAGTTCCAGAAAGTGCATATTCCGACGGCTGACCGCTCAGAAGCTGAGCCCCGAACGACTCCGCCTGCCGTTTTAAGGTTTCCACAAAATCAAAACCGGAAATATGTTCAATGCCGGGGTAATTTTCCACATCCGGCGAGGTGACAATCTGCCCGCCCGGAAGATTGTTTTCCACCACCAGCACGCTCAGCCCGGAACGCGCAGCGTAAAGCGCCGCAGAAAAGCCTGCTGTTCCGCCTCCGATAATAACGACTTGATAATGTTCCACAAGCCTCACCTGTCTTTCCTTGCAAAATGTTTCTTTCATTTTACTATGCCACCCATTTTTGTCAATATGCGAAGATAAAAAGTCAGCCGTATATTTTGTCCATCCGCCGAATAAGCATAGAGCAGAACGAGTAAAAGAAAGGAAGATCGCCTTGAAGTGGTTGGACGTTCTTCACAAAGATCTCAGCGAAGTTTCCAGTCAGGTTTTAGAAGAAAAGCACAGCGTAAATGATCCGCTGAAGCCCCCCGGGCTCACAACGCGGGAAGCGCAGCATCTGCTTTCCAAATACGGAAGAAACGCGCTTCTGTCCGAAAAAAAAGTAAGCGCGCTGCGCATTCTTCTCAGTCAGTTTAAAGACGTCCTGGTCATCATCCTGCTCATCAGCACCGTGATCTCCGCCTGTATGGGCGAACTGGTTGAAGCGGCGGCCATTGCGGTCATCGTGGTCCTCAACGGGATCATGGGATTTGTTCAGGAATTTCACACCGAAAAAACACTTGAAGCCCTGAAAAAAATGGCCGCTCCCCTTGCCCGTGTTTATCGTGACGGCACTTTGCGTCATATTCCTTCGGAAGAAATTGTACCGGGCGATGTTATTGAACTGGAGGCCGGCGACAAGGTTCCGGCAGACGTCATCCTGTTAAAAGGAATTTCCTGTGCGGCGGATGAATCCATCCTGACCGGAGAATCGGTTCCGGTTTCAAAATCCAGCGCAGCCGCCGGACTTGCAGATGCAGACCAGCCGGACGACTGCCGTCTGTTTATGGGAACGATCATCACCCAAGGACGTGCCAGCGGGCGGGTATCCGCTACCGGCATGCAGACAAAAATGGGCGGCATTGCCGGTATGCTGGGCAGTATTGAAGAAGAACAAACCCCGCTGCAGAGACGGTTGGACGAACTCGGAAAATACATTGCTGTGGGATGTCTTATCATCTGTACCATCGTAGCGGGTGCCGGAATCCTTCACGGTGAAAACGCCATTGACATGTTGATTACCGGCGTATCACTGGCTGTTGCCGCCGTCCCGGAAGGACTGCCTGCCATCGTCACCATTGCATTAGCACTCGCCGTCAACCGCATGGTGCGCCGTAAAGCGCTCATCCGCAAGCTGCACGCGGTCGAAACGCTGGGCTGTGCCAGCGTGATCTGTTCCGACAAAACCGGCACACTGACCCAGAACCGGATGACTGTGAAAAAAATATATCTGCCCGGTCACTGTTATGAGCTGAGCGGCGACGGGTATCTCCCAGAAGGCGAGATCACCGAAAACGGCCACACATTCTCTCCCGGACACCAGCTAAAAACCCTGCTGGAATGCGCCGTTCTCTGCAACAACGCTAAAATTCCGGCACTGGACGGCAAGCGCGGAGAAAATGAAGGCGATCCCACCGAGCTTGCCCTTCTGACCGCCGCCGCGAAAGGCGGGTTCACTCCCCGCTCGGTATTCTCCCATTACAGCAAAACAAATGAAAACCCGTTTGACAGCGAAAAGAAGTATATGTCGGTCACCGTAAAAGCTCTGGACGGCAGTCATTACCTCTTCTTAAAAGGCGCTGTAGACATCCTGCTGGGGCGCTGCGCGCGGGTGCTGACCGAACGCGGAAGCGAATTGTTAAACCGGGAACGCAAAAACGAACTACTCCGGCAAAACGAAGAGATGGCTGGAAACGCTTTGCGGGTAATCGGATTTGCGTTCAAGCCGCTTTCCTCACAGGACGATGGAAAAGACGAGGAAAACCTCACCTTTCTCGGTCTTGCCGGTATGATCGACCCGCCGCGCAAAGAGGCAAAGCAAGCCATCCGCACCTGTATGAAGGCGGGCATCAAAACCATTATGATCACCGGAGACCATAAAACCACAGCCACGGCCATCGCGGCACAGATTGGCATTTTTCACAAGGGCGATCGTATTATAACCGGCGCGGAGCTGGAAGCAATGGGTGACCACGAACTTGATCTTGCCGTACAGCAAACCACTGTATTCGCACGGGTGAGCCCGCATCACAAACTCAGGATCGTCCGCTCGCTCAAACGGCACGGGCATGTGGTAGCCATGACCGGAGACGGTGTAAACGACGCACCCGCCATCAAGGAAGCTGACATTGGCGTGGCGATGGGCATCGGCGGAAGCGATGTCACGAAAGAAGCAGGTGATCTCATCCTGCTTGACGACAACTTTGCCACCCTGGTCTCAGCTGTGGAAGAAGGGCGGGTCATTTACAGCAATATCCGCAAATTTATCCGCTACCTGCTTTCCTGCAACATCGGCGAAGTGCTCACCATGTTCCTCGGCATTTTAATGGGGCTCCCGGTCGTGCTTATGCCCATCCAGATTCTGTTAGTCAACCTTGCCACCGACGGCCCGCCGGCAATCGCTCTGGGGTTGGAGCCTGCGGAAAAAGACGTGATGGAAAAACGGCCCAGACGGCGAAACGAAAGCGTTTTCTCAGGCGGGCTGCTCACCACCATCCTTTTCCGTGGCTGCCTCATCGGGCTTACCACACTTGCTGTATTCGTCACCTTTTTTGACCGTTACCAAAACGTCGAAATCGCGCGCACTGCCGCGTTTCTCACCCTTGTTTTGACCCAGCTCATCCATGTATTTGAATGCAAAAGCGAAACAAAAACCATCTTTTCCGTTCCTTACTTCAACAATTTGAAACTGATTGGCGCGGTTTTGCTTTCCGCCGCAGTCGTATTTGCGGCAATCTATCTGCCGGCGTGCCAGCCCATCTTTTCCACAGTTCCCCTTTCCGGTACAGACCTTTTGACCGTATTTGGTTATTGTCTCGCGGTACCGATCATCTCAGCCATATTCAAAAAACTGGGGCAATGTTTCCACCGCTCAAAAAAAGAAAATCAATAGCAAAAAGCAAGGCCGTGTGAACGGCCTTGCTTTTTTATCTTTTCCAAAGTCAAAAAATATATTTCTGTACAAATAAAAGGCTTCTTGCTATTCCGGGCCAAGCGTCATATAATAAAATTATGAATATGAATATGGGGGAGCCTGAAATGAAAATTGGAATTCTGACAAGCGGTGGAGACTGCCCAGGACTGAACGCAACCATTCGCGGCGCCGCAAAGGCAATTTACGAACAGATCGACAATGCGCAAATCATCGGGATCGTTGACGGTTATCACGGCCTGATCCACGGTGAATCCCACAAAATGAAACCGGAAGATTTTTCCGGCATTTTAACCCGCGGCGGAACCATTTTGGGCACTTCCCGTCAGCCGTACAAAAAGATGCGCGTCATTGAAGACAATATCGATAAAGTTGAAAACATGAAAGCAAACTATAAAAAAATGGGGCTTGACTGCCTGCTGATTTTAGGCGGAAACGGTACCCATAAAACCGCTAAACTGCTTTCTGACGAGGGATTGAATGTCATCGGCCTTCCCAAAACAATTGACAACGACATTTGGGGTACCGACGTTACCTTCGGTTTCCATACTGCGGTGGATATTGCGACCGACGTAATTGACCGAATCCACACCACCGCGTGCAGCCACAAGCGTGTCATGGTCATTGAGATCATGGGCAACAAAGCCGGCTGGCTGAGCCTCTATTCCGGCATTGCAGGCGGTGCAGATATCATTGTATTACCGGAAATCCCGTTTGACATCGACAAAATCGCAGATTCGGTACAGCACCGCGCCGATCAGGGTAAAAACTTTTCCATTGTCGTAGTTGCAGAAGGCGCAATGGACAAAGAAGAAGCCAAACTGAAAAAGAAAGAGCGCGCGAAACAGCGTATGGAACGCGGCGAAGTGACGGCAACCAACCGCATTGCCGCCGGTATCGGTGAAAAAATCGGATTTGAGACTAGAGTCGTTGTTCCGGGCCATATCGTCCGCGGCGGCAGTCCGTCTTCCTATGACCGTGTACTGGCAACCCAGTTCGGTGTATATGCAGCTGGTTTGATCGAACAGGGCTGTTTTGGCGTTTCCGTTGCTATGAAAAACAACATCGTCACCCACAATCCGCTTGAAGAAGTAGCAGGTATTACAAAATTTGTGCCGGCAGATCATCAGATGGTTCAGATCGCGCGCAAGGTTGGCATTTCGTTTGGAGACTAACAAAAAGGATGGAGCAACATGGTAAAACACATTGTACTTTATAACGCAGTAAATGGAAGAGAGCATTATCTGGAACACGACTACGGCCGCATGAAGCAGGCGCTGGAATCTCTGCAGGGAAAGATCGACGGTCTTCTCAAGGTAGAAGTTTCGGTTTGTTACAATGAAACGTCCCATGATATCTGCCTTTATACCGAGTTTACCGACCGTGCTTCGCTCGAAGCATACCGCACCAACCCCCTGCACCTGGAAGCGGCAAAAATCGTACGCAGTGTAACCAAAGATCGGGTCAGCGCGGATTTTGAAGTTTAAAAAAGCCCTTGCATTTTATCCGAATTTTTAGTATACTATTATTCGTTGTTCAGGATTGCTCTGACGATCCTGAACAACGAAGTAGTTTTATATGGAGACGTATCGAAGTGGTCATAACGGGGCTGACTCGAAATCCTGCGGGGAGCTGTCCGTTTCGTCCACCAAAAACCTTGTAGCCATGCGGGTTTTACCCGGTTCGAAAAACTGAATAATTTGCTGTTCATTCCGTCAGTTCTTTCCAAAGCCTTTTTCTATCGGAAAAAGGCAGGGAAAAACGGCGGCTGAACATATAGGGAGCGGTATCGAAGTGGTCATAACGGGCCTGACTCGAAATCAGGTAGTCCTCAC